>Ga0302275_10000012_pt1 | contig 215032 bp, 139 predicted proteins | sample III_Bog_N2_2_FD_200229 | JGI IMG/M metagenome (GOLD analysis project Ga0302275, IMG submission 200229) | Peat permafrost microbial communities from Stordalen Mire near Abisko, Sweden - III_Bog_N2_2 | ecosystem: Environmental > Terrestrial > Soil > Wetlands > Peat | place: Sweden: Abisko... | reverse complement strand
CAGTACGGAAGAGGGCAAACATCTGATCGATCAGATTGCGGCTCTGAAGGTCCCCGTTTTTGTGTTGACTGGGGGTGACCCAATCAAACGTCCGGACCTCTTCGAGTTGATCGGCCATGCCCGCTCTGTCGGAGTTCGTGTATCGCTCACGCCAAGTGCGACGCCACTGCTTACACGGGACATTGTTGTTCGGTTGAAAGAAGCTGGACTCGCTCGGCTCGCGGTGAGCATGGACGGAGCAAGTGCTGAGACACACGACGCATTCCGCGGCATGAGCGGATCGTTTGCGCGGACGCTCGATGCCGTTCGCTGGGCCAATGATATTGGCCTTCCCGTCCAGATCAACACAACTTTCAGTCGCCGGAACATCGGCGAGATTGATGAGATTGTTGCCTTGATGGAGAAATTGAAGATTGCTCTTTGGAGCGTTTTCTTTCTTGTACCCACCGGACGCGGGAAGTTGAATGACCTGTTGAACGCGGATGAATTCGAAGCTGTCTTCGCGAAGATTTACAGTGTCTCGAAGTCGGCGACCTTCGATATCAAGACTACGGAGGCACAGCACTACAGGCGATTCATGCTGCAACAGAAAGTTGTTGAACGGAGAGCTGGCTCCGCCTTCAGTTCAAACCACGAGAAAGCTGAGGATGCTATCGGACGAGCGCCGCGCGGGTTGAATGATGGAAAGGGATTCGTATTCATTTCGCATACTGGCGAGGTCTTCCCAAGTGGGTTTATGCCACTTTCAGCCGGCAATGTTCGTCTCAAGGACCTGGCTGTCATTTATAAGGAGTCGCCCCTCTTCAAGGATCTGAGAGACACTTCGAAGCTTGAAGGAAAATGCGGATATTGTGAATTCAAAGAGATATGCGGTGGCTCGCGTGCCCGCGCACATGCTCTGACCGGAAACCCGCACGCCGAAGAGCCATGCTGCTCCTACATGCCGAAAGGCTATGTGCAACCCATGCCGCAGACAAGAAAAGCAACAACTCTTCACGTTCTTCAGGGTGCCTGAAAGCGGCAATCGGTGCCGGTTCGGCGACAATCAAAGGAATGGACGAAACCAGAGGGGATAAGCGATGGCGATTCAAATTGGTGCAAAGCCCGATAGCGGATTCGATGATCCCATTGGGATGCTGAAAGACTGCCACAGGAGGATCGAGAGCTTCCTGGGCATTCTCAGTGTGGTGGTTGACCGCGCCAAGGGGCGAACGCTCACCAGCGAAGAGCGAGATGCGGTGGAGGCTGCACTTCAATACTTCCGCACGGGCGGACAACGCCACACGGCGGATGAAGAAGAATCGCTTTTCCCACGCCTACGTGCGTCCGACGCGAATTCTCTTGAGGAAATCAGCAGGCTGGAAGGTGATCATCGAGAGGCAAACGACCTGCACGCGTCGGTTGAGCGGTTGTACTCAACTTGGATCGCCTCTGGCGAATTGACGTCAAGTGATGCACTTCAACTGAAGTCTCAGACTGAGCGGCTCAAGCAACGCTATTCCGACCATATCGTCGTCGAGGAAACGATAGTCTTCGCTCGTGCGAGCCAAGTACTGGACAGTCACGCCATCGCGGCGATCGGGACAGAGTTTCGATTCAGGCGGAAGTAGTCTCGAACACCTCCAGCAGCACGCAGTTACCTTCCCGCTTCAGCTTCGTGCAGCGTGATACATTTGCAGCCATTTGGAGTTCTGCGTCGTTCCTATAGCCGCCCTCACATGCCTGGATGAGCCGCGTCATTCGCATGAGAGACGAGATCGATATACATTTCACGCGGTATGTTGGTACTCCAGTGACCTGTCGTCTTTGCAACGAGGACCAGAGCGAAGAAGATGCACGCAAGAACAGCGGCAAAGGTTGCCGGACGAATGGCGCGTCGCCGCCACCTTTCCGAAGAAGAAGGTGCCTTTCTCGGCACCAAGGAGAACTGCAACGCATCCTGTGCCGGGCACGCCGCAACGCACGCCATGCAAGCGGTGCACTCCGCGGATCGGATCTGCACCAACTGGTCGACCGGAAGGTGCGATGGGCAAACTTTGGAACACTTTCCACAATCGATGCAGGCTTCAGCATCCCGGCGAATCTTTGCAGGGCTGAATATCGAGGCGAGCCGCAAAAGCGCACCATACGGACAAAGATACCGGCACCAAAAGTTCTGTACCAGCATGGACAGTAGAACCAATAGCGCGATGACGATTGCTGCAGTCTGTCCTATGTCGCGGAAGAAATGCAACATCTTGACATCAGCGACCAGACCGTACGTTGTGGACATGAAGTCATGAATCGCCTCCGCAGACATTGCGCCAATGACGAAAATGAAGAATCCCAGCAGCAGGTACTTCAGGCCGCGAAGTGGAATATCAAGCCACTTGGGCAAACGCGGATTGCGACCAAATACCTTTCTGCCAACCGTACACAGCAGTTCCGAAAGAGTTCCCACCGGACAAAGCCAGGAACAGAAGGCTTTCTTCAGCAAGAGGCTCATGAGCAAGAAAGCAATGAACAGAACCATTGCAGCCGGATGGATGGCCGGCACATGGCCAGTAAGAAGGAGGTACTTTGTGTTCATGAGGCCTGCGATAGGCAACCAGCCCTCGGCGCCAGCCGGGCGCGGTGCATTGAAACCCTCGCCACCAGCGAGCGTTACCGGGACATCCACGGTGACTGGCAGGAACACACGGAGTGGCACAACCTGGCCGGCTTCCAGCGAACGGCCGAGATCCTGCGCGATTACGTTCGCAAGGGATCACGCCTGTATATCGAGGGCGTGCTACGAACGCGTTCCTGGGACGACCGGCAGACCGGCCAGCGCCGGTACCGCTCGGAGATAGTCGTCAATGAGATCAGCCTATTGTCGCCTCCGCCCGATGGTGGCAGTAATGATGTGGAGCACTACGTCAGCGGGCAGGGCTTTGCGCTGCCCGAGTTCAGCGAGGAACCGGAGATCACGCAGGAAGAAGTACCTTATTGATCCAAGCGCAGACTGCGCCTGAGGCAAGAGCAATCCATATTTCGGCCCTCTCACGGAATATTGGCTGCAATGGATGCAAGGCGTCCTTCGATGAGTGGAACCCGCTCGTTGTCCAGGACAAATCCAGGAAGGACGTCAAGAAATCCTGGTTCGGCAAGCAGCATCTTCGCGGCATCCGCAAGATACCGCCGAAGCGATAGTGGAGCCCCGGCAATCTCCTGCAGCAGCGTCTCCCGTCCCTCGATGACAGCAACAAAATCTTCAAGATCGTGGCTGGCCTGAAAGTCCATTTTGCCTCGTCCCCGGAATGCTTCCATCTTTGTTCCCAGGAAGAACGGTGCGGTGATCACCCGGATCGATTGTCCGCTGGGCAGAGTCACTGTGAACGCATCTTTGAGGGTTGGCTCATACCAGATGTTGGTGAACCCGAGCACTTCTTCGCTGAGCGCCAGCACATCCAATGTCAGGCCGCCGTTGTGCCAGCGGCATGTGAGAGGGTTTTCCCCTTCGTCCTCCGTGAAGTGGACCTTGCGAAGACGTTCTGAGAACGCGATGTAATCGGCATATGTGACAATTTCAGTGATTACATCGACATCGTTTGTTCCTCGAATTGGAGCGGCGGCCTTGTCGGTAATCAACAGCCCGAGCGTCACTCCACCTACAAAAACAATCTCGTCCAGAAATGGAGCGAGCTTGCGGACCGCATCTTCCAAAAGAGGCAGATTCGGATCAGGCATTGATCTCCTTTTCGAGAAGCTCGACCGCAAGGTTTCGCTCCCGCGTTCTTCCGCTGCGAATTGCATCGCAGAGAGCGAGAACGCCATAGAACTTTGGATCAAGCAACGCGGCTTTGGGCGCCCCCTTGTAGAGCGGGGCAAGGGACATTCCCCTAACCTTTCCCGCTGCGTACGGCCAAACCGCAGGAGGCTCGCCATCCTCCAGTAAGCGCGATTTGAGCGGCTCAGCCGCAGCGGCCGTGGGAACGCCTCGAACGAGAGGTCCCTTTGCGGGTGGAAAGACATACTTTATTCCATGCGCCAGAAACTCCATGAGCGCAGATCGGTTGACCCTTTTCTCTCCATTGGACAGGTAGAGCAAACCTGCATCCGCACAGCGCTTCAGAGCCTTCGATACCTCGGAAGGAGAGATGAATAGACTCTCCGCCAGGTTTTTCGATGGCACCTGAGACCCATTCTGGATGGCGAGTTTGAGGAGAAGCGCAACGTCTTGTCCTTGCATGTGTCCATTGTAGTCCTCATATTTCCAATTTGGAAATTGGAAATTCGATCCAAGCGCGGAAGATGCAATGGACCAGCGCACAAGAATTTACGGCATGAATCATAGGGAGCGCCCGCTGGAGCACTCTCAATCATCTGGTCAGAAAACGTAGGCCCCCAGCCGAAGCATGTGAAGTATGGCCGCAACAAAGTTCACAGAAGCCGAGCGCGAGAAGCTCTTCGCGCAGCTCGAAGCGCCGTTCGATCCGGCGCTCGTCAAGTGGCGCGTGATGCGCACCTTTGACTATGGCCGGAGCGGCGTCATTCTGCCCTTTGCCGATCCGCGCGCCTACACAGACAGGCTCAACGATCTCTTCACGCCGTCGGGATGGACGCGCGAGTACACGATCTCGACCGTGCCGTCGCGCTGCCGCATGCAGCGGGGCAAGGCGATCGTGACCAGCAAGGTGCTGGTGGCCACGGCCTTGACGATCACGCGGCTGGGCAGCCACACAGGCACCGGCGAGGAGTGGGCCGACCGCGAAAACGCCGTTACTGCGGCGGACGCCCAGGCCTTCAAGCGGGCCTGTAGCTGTTTTGGGCTGGGCCGCTACCTCTACCGCTTCGGGGAGACCCGCGTGCGGCTGAATTCCCGCGGCGAGCCGATGGCGATTCCGACCCTGCCCGAGTGGGCGCTGCCGCCAGGCATGACTATGGCTCAGGCGAACGGCCTGGCCAGCGACACGCGCGGCCCGGTCGATCAGCGGCTGACGGCAGAGATCGAGGGCTTTCGCGGGACGCTGGGAGAGCCAATCTATGCGGAGATTCTGCGCAGGGCCGGGCACAGCCGCAACGCGCGGACCATCCCCAACGCGGAGAGACAGAAACAGACCATCGAAAAGATGCAGGCCGCGACGCGCGGTTTCGAGCGGCTGCGTCATCTTGCCGAGTTGTCAGGCGACGCGCAGTTCTTCGCCGTGACGGAGGGCTTCAAGATCTCGTCGGTCACCGAACTGCCGAGCTTGGCGGCGTTGAAGCAACTGGTCGAGGATCTCGAATCCCTGGCCAACCAGCAGGTCGCGTAGCCAGCGCTTCAACGCCGGGAGGAAATCATAGGAGAGATCAGCATTCTGCGTCCAAGGCGCAGCCTTGTCAGTATTCCGGTTGTCGAAGCCGCCTACTGCGAGAGTTGCGCCTCGGTCTCGAACTCCAGCGGGGGATGTTGCGGCGTATGCGGCAACATCTCCGTTTGGCCGCTGGCCGAGTTGGTACCGCAGCCGCCGATGGGGCCACACTCAGGATCGGTATCGGCTCGGCGCTTCGTACCAACTATGCGAATCGAATTGGTCAGAGCGGCGTAAAAGACCCGTTCGGTCCACATCTCATCGCTATTTGAAGGCCGTGACGCTGCTCAAGCTCGCGCCAAATCGCATCCAGGCAAGCGGGCCAGCGGCCAGCCTGGCGCCACTGCTGCAAAGGCGTCGAACCCTTCATAGCTCCCGGCTTCCGCTCCAGCACATCGAGGTAGTGTTCGAGATCGAGAATCTCGTGACCGCGTCCGTAACAACGTGTGTGCCACGCCGCCACCTTGTTGTTGTGCATGATCTCTACGGTCAGTGGACCAACCACCGCTGTTACGCGCAACCCTGGCCAGAGCGAAGTCGAGTACCAGTTGGTCTTCATCTTCACGGGGCCCTTACCATCCACAAGCAGTGGATAGAGCAACTCGTGGATCGGAAAACCTTCTGCCGCCAGCGGTGACAAGTGCTCGCGTTCCAACTCGCTGGCCGCGCCGATCGTCATGCTCCTGCCGATGATGGGGCGGCCGCGGTTGGCAACACAGTCGGCCAACACTTGTTGGTTCAATGCGTTCAGATCGCTGGCCTCCGGCACGGGCACAAGCAAGTTGCGCCGGAACCAGCCCAACTCACTTTCCACGCCGCCTTTGTCGTTGCCGCTGGCCGGGTTGCAGTACTCGCTCTGATAGCCCCAGTGCGCCCGGAACGCGATGATCCGATCTGTCTCTACCCGCTGATATCCGCGCAGAATCTTCTTCACCACGGACTTCATGTTGTCGTAGCGCAGGGTCTTGAAGACACCGCCAAAGTACTCGAACGCATGTTCGTGGGCTTCAAGCAAAGCCTGTTGCGTGGCGTGCGGATAAGCCCGATGGAAGGCATCGCCAGAACCCATGCTGCGCATCGCGAAGAACTGCAGCTTCACAACTTCGCCGCCCAGCTTGGCCATCCCCTCGAACCAATCCACCTGAGCTTCCTGGCCCAACTTATAAGTCTGCGGCACGAAAACCTCCCGTTCACTGAGCCCCAGTTCTCGCTTCCGCACCTGCACATAGCGCCGCACCGTTGCTTCCCCGACGGGGTAATCCGGATGCTCGTGGCACAGGCGCATCCATATCCGATGAGCCGTGTGCCGCTGCTTGCGTGGCGCATTTACATCCGAGGCGAGCATCTGCTCGATGTGTTCCTTGACCGGACCCAGCCGCGGCGCTTCTCGGACTACTGCTTTTCGATCGGGAGGAATCGCGTTCTTGATCGCTTGCCGCACCATCCGCCGGTGCACACCATGCTTCTTCGATAGTCCCTGAATCGTCTCCCCGGCCGCATACGCCCGCCGGATCACTTCGAATAGCTCCACCTTATGCCTCCTGTCCATCTCCGAATCCTTACATCCGGGCTTGTACAGGTGGGCCAATTTAGATGAGGGAACTCATGCACGAATGGAGTCCAGGCTGACAACCAATGCAGCCGCGATCCGTTCTTCTGTCAGGCCGTTTTTCAGTGCCTCCAACAACATGAAATGCTGCGCAACGGCGGGTATGTGGTTAACGTGGCGGTTATACGTATAGGCTTCGTCGTCGGTGGCGAGCAGGCACTTGACCTCCTTCACCCCGATCGACTTGAGTATTTCGAGACGCACATGGCCATCGAGGAGCAGATAATCACCAGGACCTCTCGGATAGACCACCAGGGGTTCAATCACGCCAACATGTTTCAATGAAGCAGTGAGTTGTTTATAAAACTCTCCGCTTCGATGACTTTGCGTGACCTCCTTCTGCGGCACGATGATATCGAGTGGCAGCAATACGACTTGCTTTTCAAAAGCCGCTTTCATAGAATCGTGTGACATCGCGTTTTCCCCTACTCTAGTCGAGCCTTAAGCTGCTTGGGCATGTCGTTGATACCTTCCGCCCGCAGTAGAGTGATGAAATTCTCGTCGCCCAGAAGTTGCCGCATGACAGATGTAAGCAAAAGAAGGCGCTCTTTCGTCATCTCCGCTTTCGCGATCAGAGCCTTTTGCTCCCGAACCCTCTGCTTATATACCTCGACCAGCATGTTGCCTGTGACTTTACGCCGGACATCTTCTGCCTTGCCCGCCTTCTGCCTCTTCTCGATTCGCTTGGCGATTAAGCGCCGTGCAGCGGCCAGTTTTATTCCTCTCAATTGCCCCGATTCGTATGCCTCTGAAAGAGCCTGGGATATCTCCGCATCCTTTCCGGTCGCTATTTGTGCGGCGACGCTGATTGGCAGTCTTCCCGCCTCTACGGCTTCGATGAGCGCAGCTTCCTTGTGTTCAACCAGGTGCACAATGCCAGCAATGTACATACGTTCCATGCCGAGCTTTCTGGCAATATCCGCAACGTTATTGTCGCGCTCCCGAAGGCTTCGGACTTCGCGAATGCTATCCCTATTGGAGGGCGGCCGCCTTGCGATGTTCTCAACCAGGCTCATGAGGAACTGATCTTCGCGCGTTGCCTCGATAATGATCGCTGGTATTGCCGTTTTGCAGGGAAGCTCCGATCGCCTTCAGTCGCGCGTGCAGGCCGTCTTGATCCTGAGCCATGACGCTTCGTGTACCGGTGACGACAACGCTTTCTTGCACATCAAACTCGAGCGTCCGAAACATTTGTCTGGTGTAGTCTATGTAGATCCTGAATAGCTCGGGCTCAGGATTCCCCTGGACAAAGGCCAGGATCAGCGCTTTGCCGGCATTCTGCTCTTGGAAGCTGGGAGAAAATCGAGGTGCGAAGAGTGGGTGGAGCCGGTCGACAAAGATCTTAGCCTGAGCACTCATCTGGCCCATGAAGATTGGCATGCCCAGAACGATTGCCTGGGCCTCCAGAATCGAGTTGTGGATGCGAGGCATGTCGTCTTGGATTACGCAGCGGCGGTCCTTGGTCTTGCACGCAAAACAGGCGTGGCAAGGCTGAAGGTCAAGTCTGGCCGCGTTCCAGGACCACACCTGTGCACCCAGATCACGGGCACCTTCGAGGATGGTGCCTACCACCCAAGCCGTGCTGCCCTGAGGACGGGGACTGGCGGAAAATCCAACGATGTTCATGTGGTCTTGTCGCAATGTTGCGCTCCTTTCGCCGCAAGCATTAATCTCGCTTGGACGCTGATGTATGCGCTCGCCTGATGATCATCTGGCGAGCGCATTCGGAGACGCTAGTCGAGCCATGCCAAGGGCGTGGCTGACGTGTACTCGACGACCGACTGAGCATGTCACTCTGAAACCAAGTCGTCGTTTTTCGCGACTATGATAAGACTACATCGATTGAAGGAGGGATAGCAAGGTTACCCGCGTGGGTGTAGGGTCCGGTATCAATATGTCGCCATTGCGCACGTTTTCCGGATCTCGCCGCTGCTATGAGACTGTAATCGTCCACCGGACAGTTTCTGGTTGATCGACACTCCCACACGTATCTGGCGAGGATGATGCTGGTTCCCTCACGGGATTTCCCTCCGGCAGCCCACATCATCGAGACCGGAACAGAGTCGTTTCGCTTTCGACGAACGCTGGAAAGGAGCAAAAAACGATGAGCAGTCCAGCCGGAAAAGCGAACTCAGCAACTCACTCGGCAATCACACCGCCAAGCGCCACTTGTCCAGGCCGATGGCGGAATCTTCCGTGGCTATGCCAGCCGCCGATAGGAACTGGGGAGCATCACGCTCGCCGCGACAGTGCCCGCGACCTATAACCAGGCATTCGCGGCAATTGACTCGGTTGACGAAGGAGAGAACGGCTTCTTGGAGCATGGTCGGCTCGATCAGTTGAGAGTATCGAGGACGGCCTGTTCTTTCAGGTATCTTACTGCCCAGTTCCGCTGCCCAACAGATGTTCAGCGCTGGCTGTTCGAGCGACTCCAGGCGTCTCTTGCATGGTCTGCTCCGGCCCAATCGGCTGCACTTTGAAGTGATCGAACTCCGCATGGGCATACGCGACCGTTCCCAAGCCAACCATGCCCTTGGCAAAGCTCACATCGGAGATTGTCTCGACCGTCACTCCATCAATCTGCGCGGCGATGCGGGCGCCCTGGAATGTAAGTGCGAGGGTATGCCACCTATGAATGCCAAGCGCGGTCACCTTGCCCTGCGCCAGCACCGCTTCCTCCTGCGTGATATCTTCCTTCTCGCTTCCCTTGTCCGTCGTCTTCCGCAACGACCAATCGCCGCTATCGGCCACACGCAACACATAGGCGTTGGGCACATCCATACCGCTCATGCCCGACAGGCGTCCGATGAGATCGGCCGATCCCGGTTGCTCCAGGAGAACGTCAGTGGAGACGCGGTAATCCTGCCAATCCAGATTGCCTACCATGGTAAAAGGGCGATTGGCGGTCCTCTTCCATGAGATAGGCTCTTCCGGGACGACTTGGCGCACGCAGATGCCACGCCGGCCGCCGACGCATTGCGCGGTCTCGAATCCCCCAACCATATCCGAGAAGTATCTTGGCATCTTTCCGTCGGCATAACTCTCGAAGTTATCCGCGAAGGGCAGGGCAAGAGGCGCGGAAGCCGGAGCAACGGCGTCGCCCCTGGTCTGTCCCGTCGTAGTCGTCACGGTGTACATATGTTCCGGTTCAAGATCGAGCGAAAACTCTCCCTGCACGGGATGAATGTCAGCCTGTTTCACAAACCAGTCCGATGGATTGCCGGAACTGAGATTGGTCGTCCAGAGATGCAGCGTATCCTGGTGAAACCCTGCGAGTCTGAAGTGCTCCGTCTCCGAGCCTTTCGCCTCGACGGTTTCCACAATCAGGCTGAAGTTCGCGTTGTCCGGCGACTTCAGCGCCACATAACTTCCATGCGCGCCCGTTGCGTCTCCGCTGAAAAATCCCGATGCGCTGCCAATGTAGCGCCATCCGGGCTGGGTGAACTGGGAAGTATGCGCCATTACCCAAAGCGCGGGCGTCACAACGTAATGCCCAGACCAAGGCTGATTGCACTTGATAAAGCCTATGTCGTCGTAGGGCAGGTTGTCGTACATGGCGCTCACAATAGGCCAATAGATGGAGGCCGTAGCCTGCCCGGCGATATAGTTGCGGTTGATGTTGCGCGCGACTTCGTTGTAAGCAAGCTTCTCGTCGAAGTGGGCTTCGCTATCCCAAATTGGCTTTCCCAATTGCAGCGCGTCGGGGGTGGCGTAGCCGCTCCACCAGGGACCATGCACTCCCACTATGTCAATTGCATCGTTCACCGCCGGGTCCCTTTTCATCTCCGTGGCGATATCCCACAGCTTGACCTTCACCCAGTCATCGGAAGCGATAACTTGGATGTTGGCGAAACCGTTGGCGCGGAGGGCCACCCTCAAATCCTTGTAGAACGGAAGGTCGTAGCCGTGCTCATTGCGCCCGCCCAGATAGTCGATGGACAGATGATGATCGGATTGCGCATGTTTGAGCCACTTGATGATGTAGTCAATCATGTCGCGGGACCAGTACTTTCCATCTCCCACCCAGTGCGGAGCCCCCCACGGCAGGGCGACGAGCTTGATTTGCGGATTGCGCGCCCTGGCTTGCTCCATCAACCACCACTCGTATCCGCGCCGGTAGTTCTCGTCCGTCCTTTTATGCATGTGGCTCGCTTCGGAGCCGTCGGTCGAGTCCATGTCCGCGCCAATTTCCACCTTGAAAATCTGCATACTCGCGCCGTAGTTCGGCTTGAAAAGGTAGTCCAGAATCTGGCTCCGATAAGGCTCAGGGTAGTCGATCAGCAGCCTGGAATTCCCTCCGCCGCCGCTGATTGCGCCCACGCCGTCAAAGATCCTGCCTTTGCTCTCCCCATCAATGACAATGGTCTGCCCTGCTGCGGATAGCGATAAAACAAAAGGGACAATGACAGCGAGCGCAGCAAGACTTATCGCACGGCTTCTCCACAATGAGCGCATGATTGGGTTCTCCTGAAAGACCTGATTCTTCCATTCGTTTCATCGTCAACGCAAGCGGACTCCGCACGCAATCCATGGCATTCGCACCCGCCTGAACGGCAATCACGTTGTGTTCGAAACCGGAGTGCGCAACGGGCGCGTCGCATCCGAGTCGCGTCGGAGAGAATTGCAATTCACCTGTCTACCTCCCCTGCGAGACTCTGTACAGCACACTCGCATGGGGCCGCAAAGCCACCGTTAAAGCGGTCGCTTTTCCGCTGTCTTTGTGCAGCCAGAGATCGCGGACCGCGGCGCCTTCCCAGGGAAGGCCGATCCTGCTCCATGGCAAATCTACCGTTTGCATCGCATCCCCGACATTGAAAACACCGACGTACTTTGCCCCTCTCCTGGGGTCGTCTGCCGTCCACACAATGATGTTCGCGTCACGATATGCTTCACGGCCGTTGTCGCTGTGCTGGTCCACATCCAGGACTTCCGCGTTCGTAAGCAGCCCGTACGTGAAGGAGTCACTTGTGGGCAGGTCGCCGCCCATCATCAGGGGAGAACGAAAGATCGACCAAAGCGACATCAGCGTGTATTGCTCATCCTGCGTAAGCAGACTCTTGCGATCATCGCCCCTCTCCGCTCGAATCCCGATGTGTCCCAGAGGAAGCATATCGGCATCGGGAAAGCCATTCGCGTGGACCTTTCCCTGCCATTGCGCCATCAGGTCAAATTGCGCACGGATGTCCTTCCAGCGGTCCCAGAAGTCGTTCGAGATGCGCCATAGCTGCGCATCTGCTTTCAGCTGTTCGTATCGGTCCACGGGCGCAGGACCAGGCGACAAGCTAAGCACGATGGGGCGGCCTGACTTGTTCAACGCGGCGCGGAGGGCATGGATCTCCGCCCCATGGAAGGGCAGGCTCATGTCGTCCGCCTTCACATAATCCACACCCCAACTTCCGTACAGGCGCGCAATGGAATCGTAATACGCCTGGGCGCCAGGCTTGGACATATCCACGCCGTAGGTGTCCTCCATGCCTTCCCAGTGGCAAACATCTACCTTATCCGCAACATCTGCAGCATGATAGCTCGTGCCCTCAATGGGCAGGTTTCTATCCACAGCCTCACGCGGAATGCCGCGCATGATGTGAATGCCAAACTTCAGGCCTCTTCTATGGGCATAGTCCGCAAGGTCTCTGAAGCCGTTCCCGTTCGCAGCGGAGGGAAAGCGGTTCAGCGAAGGGACGAATCTTCCGAACTGGTCCATCGTCACTTTGCCCCGCGCAATGTAGCCATGCGCGTGAGCATCCGGCTGGTACCATTCGATATCGACCACCACATACTGCCAGCCAAACGGCTTCAGGCGGGCCGCCATGGCGTCCACGTTTGCCTTCACTTCATCTTCGTGAATCGCGGGCCCGTAGGAATCCCAGCTGTTCCAGCCCATGGGTGGCGTGGGTGCAAGCGTCTGCTGAGCAGCGGAAGTGTTGCCCAATACCGCGGCAAGCGCGAGGACGACGGGCAGGATGCAATGGCGACTGGTCATATTTTCCTACTTGCCCCATTTACTTTGACTCACGAGTAAGCGTTTACTATGCTGTGAAGAGAGTTATCGGATATCCCCGTACGTTGTCAAGGTAAGCGACGCTCTCCAAACCTATTGTGACGAATACGCACGATGCCCGCCCTCCCTCATTTGGAGTCTCCTCATGCTTGCCGCTTCCAGCCGCCTCCTTCTCTCCTGCATACTACTGCTCCTCCGCAGTCTCTGCGTCGCCCAGGCGCCAACCGACTTCCACCAAACATCGGAACAGACCTCCCCAGGTTCGACCCCACTATCGCTGTGGTACCGGAGTCCGGCGAAATTGTGGACCGATGCCCTGCCAATCGGGAACGGCCGCCTGGGAGCAATGCTTTTCGGAGTGCCGGCACACGATCGCTTTCAGTTGAACGACATCACCGTATGGTCCGGCGGTCCAATGCCCAACGCCGATCGTTCCGGTGCCTATCTGTCGCTCCCAGCCATACGCCAGGCGCTCCACAACGGAGATTACGCCGCGGCCACCAAACTCGTCGGCGAACACATGACCACCACCGGCGTCGGGGATAGTGAATACTGGCCTTCGTACGAAACGCTGGGCGATCTGACCTTCGACCACGTCCTTCCCGCGGGAGACATCACAAACTATCGTCGCTGGCTTGATATCGAGCGTGCGGTATCGGGGGTAGATTTTTCCGCTGGTGGCGTGCGCTTCCATCGCGAAAGCTTTGCCACCGCTCCCGACCATGCCATTGTGAGTCGATTCTGGTGCGACGCAAAGGGCAAAGTCAGCTTCACCGTCCGTCTATCACGCATTGCTAGCGCCTCGACCATCGCCCAGGGCAATGACATGCTGGTCATGTCGGGCGACACAACCCTCCCGCCGCAACCGGCTCAGCCTGCGCGACCCCCGGCCACGTCAGGTCCGGGTAAGGGATTTCCCGGCAGACCCGCGCAGCCGGCCACAGATGCCCGTCCAGGAAATCTCCTCTACGAGGCACAGCTCCGTGTACGTACAGTCGGCGGTACCGTGCGTACCGATGGCGACCGCATCGTTGTGCAGAACGCGGACGAAGCCACAGTCTTTCTTACCGCCGGTACCAACTATCTCCTGAACTGGGGCATGGCCTTCAGAGGCACAAATCCGCACCAACAAGTTACGGAACAGATGCGCGCCGTCTCGTCGAAATCCTATGCCGAAATCAAAGCCGCGCACATCTCCGACTACCGCCATTTTTTTGATCGCGTCAGCTTTTCCCTTCCCGCAACAGCGGCATCCGCGCAACAGACCGATACTCGCATCCGGAACTACGGCGACGGCAAACTGGACCCCTCGCTCGCGGTCCTGTACTACCAGATGGGCCGATATCTTCTCATCTCCTCCAGCCGTCCAGACAACCCTCTGCCCTCAAACTCGCAGGGAATCTGGGGCGATGGACTCGATCTTCCATGGAAGTGCGACTACAAATCCAACATCAATTACCAGATGAACTACTGGCCCTCTGAGACTGCCAACCTCAGCGAATTGCACCGTCCTGCGATTAAATTCGACGCAGCACTCGTCGAGCCTGGCGCCAGGACCGCGCAGGCCTACTACAACGCGCCCGGCTGGGTCGTCGCCTACACGGCGAACGCATGGGGGTGGACATCTCCCGGCGAAGGCATGCCCTGGGGACCCTTCTTCGGAGGCGGCGGCTGGCTCATGCAGGATGTGTGGGAGCATTATGCTTTCAGCCGCGATGTGAGCTTCTTGCGAAAGTATTACCCCGTGCTGCGAGGCTCCGCGGAGTTTTACCTCAGCATCCTCGTCCCTGACGCCAACGGCATGCTCATCACTGCGCCGTCCCTTTCGCCAGAGAACACGTATCGCACCGATACAGGCGTTACCGGCTCCGTGGTGGATGGGTCAGCAGTCGAACGGGAAATTATCTGGGACCTGTTTACTAACACGATCGCAGCCACTCAAGTCCTGGGCGTGGACCCGGAGTTCCGCGCGAAGTTGCTGGCGGCAAAAGCACACATTCGTCCACTCGAGATCGGCAAAGCTGGTCAACTCGAAGAATGGGGACACGATTGGGACTTGAACGCGCCGGAGATGAACCACCGCCATGTCTCTCACCTGTTCGCCGCTTATCCTGGCTGGCAGATATCGCCGGCAACAACACCGGCACTGGCCGCCGCGGTCAGAAAGTCGCTTGAGCTGCGCGGTGACGAGGCCACCGGCTGGAGCAATGCCTGGAAGATGAACCTGTACGCGAGGCTGCGTGACGGCGACCACGCTGCAAAGATTCTTGCCGAGCAACTAAGGCTCGCCGGAGGCGTTTCGACCGACTATCACGGCGAAGGCGGCGGCACCTATGGCAACATGTTCGACGCCCACCCTCCCTTCCAGATCGATGGCAATTTTGGCGGTACCTCCGGTATGGACGAGATGCTTCTCCAGAGCAGCCAGCGCTATAGCGAAAAGCCCGGCGGTGTTGAAGACTCCTACGTGATCGACCTTCTCCCAGCGCTACCGTCACTCTGGCCATCTGGCACGATTCGCGGACTCCGTGCGCGCGGTGGCTTCGAGGTGGATCTGAATTGGAAGGACGGCGCTCTTGAGTGGGCAACCGTGCGCAGCATTGAGGGCACTACCGCTCGACTGCGCTACAAAGATGAGACGCTGCCCATACGGCTCTCACCAGGCCAGCGGCTCGACGTAACAGTTGCAGACGGCAAGCTCAGACTCTCCCGCCCATTGCGTTAGTGGAACCCGCGAGACGACCGTCTCTTACCTCTTAGAGCCTTCCCCTCACGGCACGCTCGTCAACATGCACGACAGGGGCTTCATCGGCCGGAGCAAATCGGCCTACGGGACTACGGAGATTTGGGAAAGAATGCTCGGCTGGCTCGACGCCTGCTTGGAGTGCTTATGTCGCCCACGACCAGTTCAGATCATTGCCCACCTTATCGAGCGCAAAATGGTTCATCGGCGTGAACCTCTCCAGCAGCTTCAGTTGCGAAGTGAACTTCAGAAAGCTTTCGCTGAAGTTCCGTACGCCGTCCCAGCTTCCGTTGTCGGTCACCACATAGACGTTTCCCTCGGCATCTGCTGCCGGCCTTGGACCGAATTGCCAGGAACTCTCCTCGGTGCGGCAATTTATTTCTCGCCTCTCATACCCGAAGGGCTGTAACCTCGAGATCAAGGTGAAGCTCGGTATGAAGTTGCTGTCGGTTCGCAGAACGGGTTTGTGCTCGATTGTTCTTAGGAGTTTCTCGATTTTTGGATGCCTGGCGTTCATGATTCCGGCATTCGGCCAGCAGCCACTCCAGACCCTGCTTGTCGGAGTTGACAGGCGCGCTGCAACCAGCCTCGACGGCGACTGGCATTACCTCGTCGACCAGTCTCCCGCACGCGCCCTGTACACCGCGAGCGGCGAGATCAATGACAAGTCGTACGCCATGAATACCCACCCCAACATCGTGGGCAAGCACAACGATGAGTACGACTTTTCAACCGCCCCGACCGTCAAAGTGCCTGGCGATTGGAACACGCAGGTCGCCCAGCTCTTCAACTACGAAGGTGTTCTCTGGTACGAGCGTGACTTTGATGCGCAGCCCAAGCGCGGCACCCGCACCTTCCTCCACGTTGGCGCGGCCAACTACCGTTCGCACGTCTGGGTCAACCAGAAGCGCATTTGCGACCACGAGGGCGGCTACACGCCGTTTGATTGCGAAGTTACCGCAGTTCTTCATCCCGGCTCGAACTTCGTCGTCATCGCCGTGGATGCCACCCGTCTCCTGGATGGCATACCCTCTGTCGGTATCGACTGGTTAAACTACGGTGGCCTTACCCGGGACGTCTCTCTCGTCACCGTGCCCACTGCCTTCATCGACGACTACGATGTCCATCTTGCCCACGGCCCATCCTGGCTGGCCGGCAGCGCAGAGATCTCGGGGTACGTCCACGTCCTCGACACTCCCGCCGGCACCGCCGTCTCTGTGGATATCCCCGAGGCAGGCGTCAAAACCACAGTGATGACAGACGCCGACGGCAACGCACCTTTCAGCGTCAAGGCCAGTAAGCTCACCCTCTGGTCGCCCGAATCGCCCAAGCTCTACAAGGTGACTCTTGCTTCCGGGGACGACAAGCTCACGGACGACATCGGCTTCCGCGACATTCGCGTCGATGGCACACGCATCCTGCTCAACGGCAAAGCAGTCTTCCTGCAGGGAGCCAACATGCACGCCGAGGCGCCGGTCCGCGGAGGCCGCGCCAACACCGACGAAGACGTTGCAACCATCTTCAGCTACCTCAAAGACCTGAATGCCAACTTCGTTCGGCTCGCTCACTATCCACACGACGAGCGTATGGAGCGAGCCGCCGACCGGGACGGCGTCATGGTCTGGTCCGAGATACCCAACTGGCAACGCATCTCCTTTGACAAGCCCGAGGTCTATGCGAAAGATCTCGCGATGCTCAGAGAGATGATCCGCCGCGATCGCAACAAGGCCTCAGTCATCCTTTGGTCCGTCTCCAACGAAACCTCGAACAACCCGGTACGCACGAAATTCCTCACCGCCCTCGTCGATGAAGCTCGCAGGCTTGATCCCACGCGCCTCATCACCTCAGCCCTCAACTCAGCGCATATCGAAGGCGACAGCGCCGTCCTGAGCGATCCCTTCGCCGATGTCCTGGACGTAGTGGGCGTCAACGAATACATCGGCTGGTACAGTGGCTCGCCAGAGGACGCCGACAAGATGCAGTGGACCCTGCCGCAGAAGCCCATCATCATGAGCGAGTTCGGCGCCGAAGCCAAGCAGGGCAACCACGGAGCGGCAAACCAGCGCTGGGCTGAAGAGCAGCAGGCCTACGTCCTCCAGCACCAGTTCGTCATGCTCAACAAAATTCCGCAACTGCGCGGAGTCACCCCGTGGATATTGATGGACTTCCGCTCCCCCGGCCGCAACATCCCCAAACTGCAGGACGGCTACAACCGCAAGGGACTCATCTCGGAAGACGGGAAGAAGAAGCAGTCCTTCGAACTTATCCAGGAACTGTACAAAGAGCACTCCGTGGGCAAGGCTCAATAGGCTGAAGACCTCTGAGTGCGGGAAGCCGATCAGTTCTAAATCGGAGGCGGCCTGCTGCGCTTGGCAGGTCAACCCTCCTGGCTTGTCAAGGTCTTCACAGTCTGGCGCGGCGGACAGGCGACAACAACCTATGAGCGGGCAAATGCCAGCAATGGACGAATATCGTTCTTATCCGCATCACGAGCGCGTCAATGCCCGACGGCTCAAGGAGGGCTGCAGAGGATGTAAGGGAATCTGACGTGGCGGAACCCTCGTTGTTTTTCATGACTGTCGTGATGTCAAAGCCTACTGCCTTGTCCGGCGGCGTCAAGCGCCAGATATTCTTGCAAATTCAAAGCTTCGGGGCCGGCAAGTGGCAGCACGCGCCACCCGGCGTGATAACTCATGTTGGGTCAGCATGTCCGGTCATGCGACAACAGTTCGAAATTCGTGCGAAGAGACGGCTGGCCAGGGTTCACAAATCAGTGGACAGTGACCTACTACTGGCCGCTAATACCGGCCTTCGGCCCGAGTTCAGTCGTCAGCATTTTTTTGACCTCTTCAAATCGAAGGTGTCAGAATACAATGGCGCCTAGTGATTTAAGGCCTGCGAATGTGCATTGCCGTATAGAGGTGTCTCATTTGAATAAGCGTTTGCTCGGGGCTGCCTTGACCGGCTCATTGGGTGGGTTCGTCTTCGGCTACGATCTTGGGGCACTCTCGTCGGCAACGCAGAGTCTCCGAAGCCAATTCGATCTTGCCCCTGCGGTCTTCGGCCCAACTATCTCATCTTCTATTTGGGGAACCGTCCTTGGTTCTCTGCTCGCCGGTCGGCTGGCAGATGGAATGAAGAGAGGGCATCTGATCGCGGGGTGCGCGCTACTTTACGCCATTGCAGGGATCGGAGCGACTTTACCACCGCGGCCAGAATGGGCCATCTTCCTGACTATGAGGTTTTTGTGCGGAATGGCCATTGGAGGATTTACGGTAGGCTGTCCTCTCTATCTGTCTGAACTCGCTCCTGTTGCGCTTCGAGGTCGCGTGGTCAGCCTATTCCAGATCCAGGTAGGTCTGGGAGTGGTGGTCGCCTTCTCTGCCGGGTTGATGTTCACGCACTTCAAGCCGACAGGGGAAGCTTGGAGATTGTGTCTGGGAACCGGCGTCATCCCTGCGGCGGTGGTCTGCTTGGTTATGTTGTTCCAATCGAGGAGAGAACCCAAATTACGGATTCGTCCCAATCCGGGCAGGCTAATGATTGTCAGTAGATCTCATGGGGACAAATCTGCTGATTACGAAAGGCTGTTTTGCCGGTCAAACGCGCGGCCTATTCTTTTGGCAACCAGCGTTGCGATTTTCAATCAGCTGTCAGGTGTGAATATTCTGCTGTTGTACATGCTTGACATCCTGACCGGCGCTGGTATCAGTTTTGCTCTGGGGCATAGGTACACTGTCCTCATCTCGTGCCTGAGTTTGGCAATGACGTTGCTTGGCATGGTCTCCGTCGATCACTGGGGGCGCAAACCACTCTTGCTTATCGGTTGTGCGGGGATGGCCGTGTGCCTCCTCTGCCTGGGACTGTCGATACCGCATAGGTTTGCCTCGTCGTTATATTTGCTCATCCTGATCGTGTATAACGTGTTTTTCGCATTCTCTCAGGGAACCGTGGTTTGGGTATATCTGAGCGAGCTATTTCCGCCGGGAATTCGCGGGGCCGGTCAAGGGTATGCGGCATCTGTTCACTGGATTACGAATGCTGTTCTGGTTTCGATATTTCCGATCATCCAACATGTCTCGTCTGTGGACGTATTCTATTTTTTTGCCCTGATGATGGTGTTGCAAATCGGCGTCATTTGGCGGTGGTATCCGGAGACGCGGGGAACTACTCTTGGTTCTTTTGCTGGGGTGGTAGCACATAATGAAACACAGACGTCTTGTGTGTTGCATGAGGAGATTGGCTAAAGAATGACGATAAGCAAAACTGGCGCTCCCACACTGGTAGATGTCGCGCGAGAATCTGCGGTGTCTTTGAAGACCGCCTCACGGGTCTTGAATAACTCGAAGAACGTCAGTGAAGAGAAGGCGATTCGCGTCCGGGAGGCCATGGAATCGCTCGGATATCGGCCAAATGAACTGGCGCGCGGTTTGAAAGCGCAGAGGTCGGCAGCAATCGGCATGGTTGTCCCCAACCTGTCCGATCCTTTTACTGCTAACGCTGTCCACGGCCTTCAGGAAGTTGCAAGGGACAACGGGTATTCAGTCATTTTGGCAAGTCACGGTGGTGATATAGATGCCGAGCGCTCCGAAATTCAGACCTTGGTGGGACGGCAAATCGATGGGCTGGTGATAGCTCCGGCCGATAGTCGAAAGGACACCTTCAGCGACATCATCCCCGCCGGTGTCCACGTCGTGACATTCGATCAACTGATCCGGAATGCCCAAGTCGACTCCGTAACCGTGACCAATCGCCGCAGTGCGCAGGACGCAACCAAGCATCTCGTGGGGCATGGCTTGCGACGGATTGTTGCAATAGGCGCTCGCCCCCAACTGTATACGTGCAAGGAACGCATTGCGGGCTACAAAGCAGGCATGAAATCAGCGTCTCTTCCGCCTAGACTGTGCCTGGTGGAACATGAATATTCTCTTACCCCAGAATGGCTTGCAGAAGAAGTGTTTCGCAAACATCATGCGGACGCAATTCTTACCTTGAACTGGGTTTGTACGATGCTCACTCTGCGGGGATTGCGACAACTACGAAAACTCCCAGGTACAGACATCCCGCTATTTTCCTTTGATGACTTCGATTTGGCGGACATGTTGACTCCCGCGCTTTCTGTAGTTCGACAACCTGCGGAAATGCTCGGACGCGAAGCAGCTCGTTTGCTTTTTGAGCGATTGAAGGGCAACGAAAAGAAGCCCCAAGCCGTGGTTCTGGACACGAACTTAATAATTAGGCAGTCCTGCGGCTGCAAGGAATCTAAGAGTTCGGGGCTGCGCGGGAAAGGGTAAGAGAATCGCCTCCGGGATCAGCACCTATTCTCTCGTTGCCGTATTTGCGTACTGCTAAACTTAAAAACCTGAACTCCACCTCCAGCGTACTGTGAACTCAGTCGACTGGCTTGAGCGACCGGGCAGTGCTCGACATACAAGTTGGTTGTAAGATGCGGGTCGGCGACGAAGGCAACGAACGTCTGCGCCGATTTTTGACCGAGGCAAGCATACAGACAAAATAAATCTTGACAACGATGTCACGATCGTCATAGGCTTGCGCCGTCAATCTGTGACAGCTATGTCATAGGTTGCGAAGGCAGCGCTGCGCTTGAGCTACCATTGACTCGATCCGGAATTTGAGAGGTACCAATTCCGCTTGAGACCGCCACTTTGGTGGCGTTAATAAATAAAACCAGGAGACAAATGCGACATTGAGCACAGACTCATGCATCGCCAGTTGGATCGTATGCACTCGATGGCGCTGGCCAGCAAAGAAGACAGTAGACCCCGATCTCTGCTGAACCAGGAAATCTATTTCTACGAGGTATGTCATGTCTATCGGATGTACGCGTCGCGAGTTCTTGAGCAATACGGCGATGGCCGTGGTCGCTTCGAATCTGCCTGTCAATCTCTATTCCAAGAGCGCAACAGAGAGCACGCTGCCGCTCCGTCAAATCAGCATTGACGACGATTGGAAGTTTTTGAAGAGCGATGTACAAGGCGCCCATCTACTCGACTTTGATGACGAGAAATGGAACAAGATCAATTTGCCTCATGACTGGAGCATCGAAGGTCCCTTTAGCCAGGATGCTCCAGGTGGCGACACGTGTGCCTATTTGCCTACGGGCATCGGATGGTATCGCAAGAAATTCACACTGCCACCTTCCCTGGCCGGACGAAACATAGTCATTCAATTCGATGGCGTTTATCAGCGCAGTGAGGTTTGGATCAACGGTCATTCTCTGGGAACGCGTCCCAATGGCTATGTAAGTTTCGTTTACGATCTCACGGCGCATCTTCATAAAGATCATCAGCCAAATGTTCTCGCTGTGCGCGTCGACAACTCTTTGCAGCCAAATTCGAGGTGGTATTCAGGCTCGGGCATATATCGGCATAGCTGGTTGATCGCGACAGGGCCTGTGCGGATCGCGCAATGGGGAACCTGCGTACACACCCCTCAAATCAACGGCAAAAGCGCAATAGTCGAAGTCACAACCCGTGTGCAGAATAATCTTCTGCAAGCGGCTCCATCCTTGCTGCGTTCTTTCATCCAGGACAAGGACGGAAAGACGCTGCAAGAGGCGACAATGAATGCTGAGATTGACGCCGATGGCCATTTTGTTTTTAACCAACGGATAGAGATATCGTCGCCGACACTTTGGTCGACCGAAGTGCCTTATCTCTATTCCGTTCGCCAGATGCTTGAGCACAACGGCCAGGTGGCGGACACGACAACGACACCTTTCGGTGTGCGCTCCATCTGCTTTGACGTCGATAAAGGGTTTCTGCTGAATAACGAACGCGTCAAGTTGAATGGCGTTTGCCTGCACTCAGACGGCGGCGCCGTGGGAGCGGCTGTTCCCGAAAGAATATGGCAGCGGCGGCTTGCTTTGCTCAAAGAGATGGGATGCAATGCGATTCGTTGCAGCCATAACCCCCCAGCGCCAGAGTTTCTCGATCTATGCGACAGAATGGGCTTCCTGGTCATGTTTGATGCCTTTGACGAATGGCGCCGGGGCAAGGCGCAAACCCCACAGTATGGCTATCACATGTATTTTGATGAATGGTCTGATCGTGATTTGAAGGACATGATCGTGCGCGATCGTAATCATCCTTCTATCGTTATTTGGAATTCGGGCAACGAAGTTCCGGACCAGGGTTCGCCGCAAGGAGCCGACACTCTGCGTGCATTGAAGAACATTCTGCACACGGAAGACCCGACGCGCCCGGTGACGGTGGCTTGTGACGGGATCGCAGCCGAGCCCAGCGGCACGCTTCCAGAGTTTCTTTCGGAACTGGATGTGGTGGGATACAACTATGTTGACCGCTGGCGCGACAGACGGGAGAAGTTCTACAGCATTGACCGGCATCAGTTTCCCAATCGGCGGTTTGTCGGCACGGAAAGCGTCGCATTACGAGGTGCGCGCGGCGATTATAAGATCGGTGTGGAAGGAGCCCTAAGTGTAAACAAAGGCACCAACCTGCATGTCGAGGTCGAGCAACTGCAGAAGTTTGTTCAGTCGTATGACTACGTGAGCGGCGATTTCATGTGGACAGGCATCGATTACCTGGGCGAGGCGAAGTGGCCCGCAAAAGGCTCGTCGTGCGGGGTACTCGATACATGCGGCTTTCTGAAGGATAGTTACTTCTTCTATCAAAGTCTCTGGACCAAAACGCCGGTTCTTCATCTTTCCCCCCATTGGAATTGGAAGGGGCATGAAGGCACAATCATCTCGGTTATCTGCTATACCAACTGCGATACCGTTGAGCTCTTCGTGAATGGAAAAAGCTGGGGAGTGAAGGGCTATGCGTTTCCGAGACCGGGGATGGAGAAACGGTACGGAAATTATCCGGCACGCGCGGAAGTATTGCAGTCTACAGGCGATCTTCACCTGTCGTGGGATGTTCCGTATGAAGCGGGAACCTTAAAGGCTGTGGGCGTCAAGGATGGAAGCGTTGTCAGCCTTGCAGAGGTTTCTACGACAGGAGAGCCAGTGCGCCTGTTCTTATCCGCAGATCGAGCGACGCTCACCGCTGCTCGCGGCGACCTGGCACACGTTACGGTTGAGGTTCAGGACAGCGATGGACGTCGCATGCCCACCGACAATAATGCCGTTACTGTGCAGATTCACGGAGAGGGCAGGCTTCTCGGAATGGATAATGGTGATCCAGAAGATCATGAGGATTACAAAAGCGCACAGCATCGTGCGTTCAACGGCCTCTGCCTCGCCATGGTTGGTGCAACAGATCGCGCGGGAAATATCGAAATCGTGGCTTCTTCTCCGGGTCCCGCGCAAGCAACTCTTACGTTAACAACCCAACGCTGAAAATCATCGTCGATGGTTGGCTAACAGATTGTATGCCTCTCTCAAAGCCTCGCTTGGAAGAAGGTTATGAGTTTACATTCACGGTGCAAGAAACGGGATTCCGAACGCGCGTGCAGAGGGGAATCACGTTGACCGTGAGGCGGTTGCCAACTTTTGATGACTAGCATTCATGACGATGAAAAAACACAAGTTTGCCATTCTTCGCTTCCGTCACATGCAGAAAAGGTGAAACAGGGTCGAGCGCGTGGCAAAAACGATAGGGCGCCACACGGCAACAGGCTACAAGAGTTCGCTATTGTGATCCTCGATAGAAGGCGCTTAGCCTGTCAGTTTTTCAGGTGGCGAATGCGGCATGCGGAAGTCAGTGGGAAGTCAAAGTTGCGAGAATAGTCATTCGCGCTGCGAATTTGCAGGTTCGACAGTAGCCAAGGAGGTTTAAATGCAGCGGACGGCCGTTCACATCTTTTCATTTCTTCTCGCTATTGTCCTTTCCGCACCGGCCATGGCCGAAGATATGTATGTGTACTTTGGCTCGCACGGAGCGGGGCCGCATATCGGATTCTCGGTGGCGCAGTTTGATACCGATACCGGGGAACTGAAGCAGCCAGCCTTTCTTGAGGAAGCAGTGGCGCCGGCATACTTTATCATTCGACCAGACGGCAGACGATTTTACACGTGCAACTCGTTTCCAGGCAGTTCCGTGAGCGCGTACGTCATTGATCCCGCCTCTGCGAAACTGACATTTCTGAACCAGCAACCGAGCGGAGGCGGCAACCCCAGCTATGTGAGTCTGGACCCAAGCGGCCACTATCTGATGGCTGCCAATTTTCTTGGAGGAAGCGTCGCGGTATTCGCCCTGCGCCCCGACGGCAGCATCGGCAGGCGTACGGCGTTTGTTCAGAATATTGGAGCCAGTATGGACCCGAAAGACCCAAGACATGCGCGTGCGCACTCGATCCGCTTCGATCCCAGCCATCGCTTTGTGCTTGTGGCCGACCTCGGGTTGGATAGGATTCTTGTCTATCGTCTGAACTCTAAGACGGGCGCACTGACGGCGAATGATCCGCCCTTCGCATCCGTTGCTCCCGGTTCTGGCCCACGTCACAGAACGTTTGATCCGCAGGACCGCTACGTATATACAATCAACGAGACAGCCAGCACTTTTGTTCGCTTCGGTTGGGATTCAACTCGCGGTGTCCTGACGCAATTCGAGACGGTATCCACGCTTCCGGAGGGCTTCAACGGTGAGAATACGGGAGCGGAAATCCTCATGCCTCCAAGTGGAAAGTCTCTCTATGCCACCAACCGCGGGAATGACAGTGTCGCGGTGTTTTCGGTCCAAGCGGATACGGGGCGCCTGACTCCAATACAGTACGTCTCAACCCGAGGCAAGACGCCGCGGAATGCCGAGTTCGATCCGACTGGAAAATGGCTGCTGGTGAGCAATCAGGACAGCAACAATGCCGTGGTTTATCGGATTGATCAATGGACGGGCCGACTGACTGAGAACGGAGATCCGGCGTCGGTCCCGGGCCCGTTCTGCGAGCGATTCGTTCCGGTAGGTAAGTGACTTCCAGGGTGAAATGGACTGAGTCTCGAAAAGATTGTGGGAACGGTTCGCTCACCGATCTCATCTTCGATGGAACAGAAGCATTATGACGGAGTATTTGAGAACAAGTTGAAGGTCGGTTGAAACACTTTGGACGCTGAGAACCGTTGCGCAAGCGGCGGACCGAATCGATAGCAGCGGTGATGGCCAATTTGGCGCGGCCTTCAATTACGCTCCTCGTGGAGGCCCTTGCATCGCACACTTAATCTACTTCCTGTATAGGTTAGCCGCTTCGTGCTGCCATCGGGAAACGCGACCACTAAGTGGCGCGTGGTCAGCATCCCCGGATAGAAACCTTGCCTATCGCCGATGGTAAGTATGCGCCTGCGGTCGTCCCACTGCATTGGAATGCGAGTCAGGGCTCCTTTCTCGTAACTATAGGTATTTCCATCGTCCTCGTAGAGCGAGAAGGCTGCGTCGGCACCAGGATAGATGCGCACTTCAAGCGGATCTTCGGCTTCCGCAGTCGACTGCGTCACTGGACCCAAAGGCAGGATAGTGCCGGCGCGAACATAGAACGGAATCACATCCAGCGAAACTGGAGTGAGGTCCAGCGTTTGCGCTCCAGCTACGGCCTTGCCCGTGTTTCCCTCGAACCAGTTGCCTGCGGGCAGATAAACCTTTCGCTTGCCGTCCAGAGTCAGCACGGGTGCGGCAAGCACCCGATTGCCCAGCATCCACTCGTCGTTCAGCGAGAACGTCGCCCGGTCCTCCGGAAATTCCAGAAACAGGGGCCGCATAGGCGGCATGCCGGTGCGATATGCCGTCTCGGCAACGGTATAGAGATACGGAATGAGCCGGTAACGCAGATTGATCGCTTTCGTCATCGCTGCCAGCTCTTTGTCTCCAAAAGCCCAAGGCCATCGCGGCGAGTTATAGGTGCCGTGCGCGCGCATGATGGGGATGAAAACGGCCTCTTCGATCCATCGCGTATAAAGCTCCGGCGTGGGAGTGCTCTGGAATCCACCTGTATCATGGGAGACGTAAGGCATCCCCGCCAAACTCCAGTTGAGCAGCGTTCCCGGCTGCTCGCTAAACGCTGCCCAAGTTGAATCAATATCCCCGGTCCATACGGCCGCACCATAACGCTGCAGGCCGGGAGAGAAAGCGCGATCGATCGACCATTGCCGATTTGCGCTGACCGCGCGGCCACCCAGATACTGCTGCTGCGACATGTAGAAGAACTCATCATAGGCCTGCTCGGCTTCGTCGTTCCACCACCCATCTACTCCAGCCTTCAACAACGGCAATTGATATTTCCACCACCAGGCGCGGGCCGGCTCGATATCGAACCGCAGATCAGTTCCGAAGGGTGCTGGGATCGACCAGCCTGAACTCTTGGCGAAGTCTGAGTGCGCGCCCCCGATGCGCGGCTTCCGGATGCCGACAAAATGGAGGTCCATGGCATGCATCTTCGCGAGGTTGGCGGCTGGAACGGGAAATGTCGCCGGATTGAACTCCCAGTCGTCGGTGTACCAATCGTAGTCGTAGATGAAAGCATCCACCGGTATTTTACGGTCGCGGAATTGCTGCCATTTGTCCTGCACATCTGCTACGTCTTTGTATCCCCACCGGCTCATTAAAAACCCAAAGGTCCACCGCGGCGGGATCGGCGCCGAACCGGTGAGGCGCGCATATTCGCCGAGCACACCGGCGCTGTCGTGGGCGGCCATCAGGTAGACGTCGGCGAAGCGCTCAGGGACTGTCCACGTCATCGTGCCATTTGAATCGAACCAGGTAATGTGGCGATTTACGTCGAGAATATCGTTGGCCACCAATATTCCATAGCCGGACGGCGACCATATAAAAGGTACAGACGTTGCGCCATTGACGACCACTTGCTTTCCGGAGGTGTGAATGAGCGGTCCGGCATGGTTTTCACTATCATTGCCATTGCCGTAAAAGCGGTCCTGCGGATCGTGCTCAAACGTGAAAGTAATCGAAACGCCATCTGATGCGACCGTCTTCAGCGTCAGCAACGGCTTGCCTTCCGCCGATTTAAGAACCAGCGTATTCGAAAGGTCCCTGGGATCACCTGTCAAAATCCCAGGAGTATGTTCTCCGGCGGGAGGCGGTAAAGATTCGCTGGGCGCGACGACAAAGGGACTTGCCGGAGGCATTGCTGAATCCTGCAAAGCATTCAACAGAACATGAAAAACACCCGGCGCGATTTGGGGGCTCACGGTCACGACAGGAGCGGGATCGGCTTTCAGTGGACTCGGGCCGCCGATCTCTGAAACAGTTCTGTTCTGCGCGGCGGTGAACTGGAGTCCAACCAAGAAGAAGATAATGGCAACAAGAACTTTGCGAGTGTTGCTTCGAGTAATCATTATTTTCAGAGGGCAGTGCAATCGTTGATATCCAGGCTGTACACAGCATTGGAGTTTCCGGATGAGATCGGGTACTTGGCGAATTGCGGTCATTTGGAACTCACGAAACTTCGGCCAGATATCGGAATGATCGGAACGTGGCAAATTCTTCTCCGACTGCAAAGAGAGCGGGCCGCAAATCATGGAACCCTCCCAGGATGTTTTGTTGATAGCAGGATGCGTCGACCGAATCGCGCAACTTCACCCACTGCCCGCCTTCGAGCCTATAGTAAGAATCGATCACCTGGTCCCGGTTGGCGATGCGGAGAGTCGCCTTCGTCGTTGCCTGCTGCAGATCTCCCTCGCGATGAAAACCCAGCCCGTGCGGCCCGATCCGTAATCCGATGGAGTGTCCCTCATCGTAGAACAGCAGCATTCCCGCCTCGCAGTTCCCGGCGACTTCAACGTCCACCTCGATTACGTACGAGTGGTCCGCCGCCGACACCGTCATCACCGGCGAATCGTTCAAGGAGGCTCCAACCCCCTTTAGCATCAGTTGTCCATCACCAGTCTTAAAGCGGTTCGGATCGTAGCCCTTCCAAAATTGCCAGTGGAGTCCAAGAGTTGACGAAGTGAAATCATCCCCCTTGAAAGGTTCAATGTGTGCGGGGTGGCCTGGAGGCAGCGGCAGCTTGCAGCCCGCGGTCACTCCCTTCGGCACGCGGAACCACTCATCGGGCGTCCATTCCACTGGCAGCAAGAGGGTCGATCTGCCCAGCGTCCTATACCCATTTTCGTAGCCGTGAAACGTAATCCACCAACCACCCCTGGCATCGTCGACAAGTCTGCCGTGCCCAATCGACCACCACCGGTCCTCTTTATTCCGCGTATGCAAAATCGGGTTATAAGGCGAGTATTCCCATGGACCATCGACGTTTCTGCTTCTCGCCGAAATCACCATATGACTCGTCGGCGGTCCAGACGTGCCGCCCTCGGCCACGTTGAGATAGAAATAGCCGTTCCGATAAATCGGCTTTGGAGCTTCCAGGCACTCGCACTCCACTTGCCAATCCTCTGGAATGGGCCACGGCGAGAAAACCTTCCGGGGCGAAGCGATCACCGACAGGCCGTCGCTTGCGAGTTCCACGAGCGAGCCTCCCGCAATAAAAAGAAATCGCCTTCCCTCCGGCGTCGCGATGTGCCCCGGATCGATGCCGTCAATCCCCAACGCGACCGGCTCGCTCCAGGGTCCGAGCGGATGCGGCGCGTGCACCACCTCTAGGTGTCCGCTGCGCGGATAGTAGATGTAGAAGTGGCCGGCATGTTCGCAAAGAAAAGGCGCCCAGATCTCCCCGTAAAAACGATTCAGCGCGCAACCGGCAATGCGCCAACTCACCAGGTCCTTCGAAGTCATGATCACCAGGCCGGGGGTGTAGGAGAAGCTTGTATGCGTGATATAGAAGTCTTCCCCGACCCGGATAGCACCCGCATCCGGGTGATCCCCTCCTACAATCGGATTGAGATACGTGCCGTCTCCCTGATCGCCGGCGTGCTGCTGTCCGGACCTCTGCGCGGCAAAGGAAGCAACCGCACGCAATGGATTGATATTTGAGGCCAAGACGGCGGAAAAGCCCAGGGCGATGATTTCGCGACGTGAGATGCTGTTGGACTTGGATTCGATGTTCGTCATGAGATTCTTACCTGACTGACGCCGTCTATTCCCGCCACATTATAGGTCGAATGAGTTGAAGAAGCGATCGTCATCAGTTCGCGCTCTTCTTTGGATGAGCAGTAAGATTCGCCACCATCTCGTTCAGCTTTTCCTGGCCAGCCGCGTTGGCGGGCAATGGTTTCGACTGAAAAGCCGGCAATAAGTGATCCCAGATGGCGTTGAGTTCCCCTTGCATATTCCCGGTATTGGCGGTGATCGCAACGACCACGTTTTGATCAGGCATCACCACGATAAACTGCCCCCCTGCTCCATCGGCACGGAAGGCGTTGTGACGGCATCTCCAGAACTGGAAACCATACCCTTCCGTCCAATCCGGGCCGATCTGGGCATGGGCTTCGTCCTCGTTCACAATATGTTTGGATGTGGCTTGCTCAACCCAATTGCGCGGAACCAGCTGCTTCCCATTCCATCTTCCATGTTGCAGGTAAAGTAGGCCGAACTTCGCCATGTCCTCGGTCCGAAGATAGAGACCGTAACCGCCCAGCGAATTGCCTTCGGAACTGCTGTCCCAACGAGCATTGTCTATCCCAAGTGGCTCGAAAAGACGGGGTCTAAGAAATTCCAGTGCAGTTTGTCCAGTCACCTTGGTGACGATCGCCGAAAGAACATAGCTGCCCATCGTGTTGTAGAGAAAATGGGTACCCGGCTGGTACACAACAGGCTGCGCGAGAAACAGTTTCACCGAAGGGCCGGCTTCACCAGCCTTAGGTTCGACCTGGTGGCCGCCGGACATGGTGAGCAGATCACGCACCTTCATTGTCTTCAGATTATCGGACGGGTTCGAGGGCGCGTCGGCAGGAAAGAACTTCAACACCGGATCATCCAACTTCAGCTTGTGTTTCTGGATGGCAAGTCCAATGGCCGTCGAGGTAAAGCTCTTGCTCACGGAATTCATAATATGCGGCGCTTCTGCCGAGTTGGGCTTCCACCAACCCTCGGCAATGACTTTGCCATGCCGCAGGATCATGAAGCTGTCGAAGGTATCGACATTGCTGTCAGCTGCTTCTACGAAGTCGACGATTGCATCTGAGGAAACTCCCTCTGCCTCAGGTGTGCTTCGAGCTAGCGACTGCGCGCCGGCATGAACGCAAAACAGAACGCCAAGGAATAATGACATTCCCATCGAAAGTAGTGATTGAGTCTGCATCGATGATCTCCTTGAAAGAAAATCCGTGACTTCGTTCTGCATTCGTTCACTCCGCTGAGAAGACCCTGTAGGAGCCCGGATTGAGGGGCATCTCGAACGCGGTTGCTTCGGCTTGCGGGATGCCGGTCAGCAGTTGCCCGCTCTGCAGATCGCGCAGCTTTGTGATGCGTTTGTCGGTGACGACGACTGCGCGCATCGGATCCTGCCGGAACGACTCGACGATGAACTTATCGTTGTCATAGACGTAGAGGCTGACCTGGCTGGGGGTGTCCAACCGCACAAACATATCCTTGGCGAGAACGCTGCGTATCTGAGTCAACACCGGCTGGGGATAACACAGCAGGTCACCTTGTGCGTTCGGGATCGTCAGAACATACAGCATCCCGTTCGAGTATCTGGTCTTGAGCAGCACCGGATCGCTCGAGGTCCTGGACCCCGAGGTGTAGGCAACGATATCGGCGCCGGCATCGTTGGTGAAAAACGTAATCTGTGGGAGCAGAATTTCTGAGCCGGACTTGACACCGACATACCTGCGCTCCGCCATGAACTCGTGGGTGGATACGGTGCTGCCTATGTACTTCAAATCGGCGATGTCCTCGATCCCCTTGCCTTGTAAGGCCTTGAGCAGGCCCGAGGTGATTACCACTGTCTTGCCATGGGTCAACTGCTTCTTAATCTTCGCGACGATCGCGGGATCAAAGCTCGCTTGTTCGGTCAACAGCACGGTCTGCGCATCGGTCGGAAATTCGGGAACAATGTCCATCGGAATGCCGACCATTCCGAGGTAGCTTTGCAGATAATCCTCACCGGAGGAATGGAACGGCTTGTAACTCTTGACGCCGACAGGATTGCCGAGTTTGCCTATAAACTGGTCCACCTGATCAAACACGGGCCCGGCGATGCGACCAAGCCGTGAGTCCGGTACCATGGTTCCGTCGGCACCCATGGAAGGCTCGTACTGCGTGTAGATAGGCCATAGTGTGATCTCCGGCAGCTTGGCGAAGAGCGTGATCCAGAGCTGCTCGGCGTAGCGGTTGGGAAGTTCGCTGCCGCCGGCATCCACCCATCCCCCGCGATCATTGTGATTCAAGTTACTCAGGTATCGCGCGATCGAATAGCCGTGATACTGCTGGATCTGCATCGGGTTATTGATCGGATCGCGAGTCTCGGTTCCGGTGTAGATGCCGTCGAAGTACTTCGGCTGTGTTTCCAGATTGAAGCCTGTCTCCTGGTAATGGTCATACCATTGTGGATATTTTATGATGACCTGGACTTTGGGATTGGCCGCCTTGGCCGCTGCAACCAACTCTCGGCCAACCTTGTCCATCAGAGCGAGCCGATACTGGCTCCAGGTCTGACTGCCCTTGGCGGCGATAGCGTCGTCTGTCTTGCAGTTGGTAAAGCCCCAGTCATCGAAAAGAATCTCGTCAAAGTTCTTGGCTGTGAATTGAATGATCTCGATCGCCTTCTGCATTTGCTTCGGATCCGAGTAGCAGAAGGTGACGCCATTTTGCTCGTCCACGGTCCAGGTAATCCCGCCGGATACCTTCAATCCTTTGCTGAGAAAAAACTTCTTGCCGGCATCCAGGCTCGCCTGGTCGGCGATAATCATGTCACGGCTGGTCTCGAGATAGATCTTGTCGTACTTGACGTACTTCGACATAGCCTCCCAGCGGCTCTCTAAATAGTGCGGGTCACCCATCTGCACGACGTCCCGAACGGTGGCATAGCTGGCCACAGCGAAATTCTTGTAGTTGCTGCCTCTGCCGAAGGCGCAGCTTGCAATCAACAAAGGAATGCAAAGCGCCGCTTTGAGTTGCCGGTTCATGGTTTCTCCTTCATGAGAGAACGGAGTTCAGACATCTGATTAGTTCGTCGCGATCACAAGATCTTTACCCATATCGAGGTCGCTGTGATTGACAAAATAGCCGTCAACAGTTTTGCCACCGTAGGTGATGCTTGTGATTCGCAAGCCCGAATTCTTCTTCAGAATCGTCAGCGTCTTGCCCTCATTCAACTTGAAGGTAGTCTTCTCGAAGAGTGGGACTGAGACAATGTACTTGGGATCTGCGGGAGAGTAGGGATAGAGACCGATGGCATTGAACACGTACCAAGCCGACATCTCGCCCGCGTCATCCATTCCGGACAAAGCCAAGCCTTCCTGGCCCATTCCGTAGAAGCGATCCATAATGGTGTTCAGTATTGCCTGCGACTTCTCTTGCTTGCCGACAAAATAATAGAGATACGGGAATCCGTGATCGGGCTGATTCCCCTGGCAGTATTGTCCGATGAACGAGTTCACGTTTTCAGCGATGTAGCTGGGATCCCAGGGGATCGTGAAGAGCGAGTCCAGATGCTGTTCGAAGTCGGCCTTGCTCTTGTAGAGATCGATGAGGCCCTCGGTATCGTGAGGCGCGAAAAAGGACGATTCCCAGGCATTCGCCTCCCGATACATGTACTCGTAGTAAGGATACTCGGGATTGAAGTTCTTGACCCATTCACCGTCGTCCAGCCTGCCGCGCATCAATTCGGTCGAAGGATCAAACATGTTCTTGTAGTTCTTCGAACGCTTCATCAACATTTCGTAATTCGGTTCGTCGCCCAGTTCCTTCGCCAGCAGAGCAACCGAGTAGTCATCATAGGCATATTCCAGCGTCTTGGTCACGCCCGCCTTGCCCTTCGTTTCGACCACCGGATTCGCCACATCGGGATCCGAAATATATCCATTCTCCATGTACTCGCGAATATACGGCCGCGTGCCGCCTTCGGTGGTGGCATTTGTCAACAGCAGTTTGTAAGCGCTCTTGATGTCATAGCCGCGCAGGCCGCGCAGATAAGAGCCTGCGATAAACGCCGAAGCGTGGTCTCCATGGAAGAAAGTGGGGATGAAGCCGGTCTTTTTGCCCCGGTCGATCAGGGAACTAATCACGCCGGCTGTTACATCAGGTGAAATCATGCCAAGCAAAACAAGCTTATTGCGATACGTGTCCCACAGCGAGGGCAGGGTGTAGTACTCGAAATCCGCCTTCACCGTGGCTCCCTTGACGTCGGTGTATTCTCCATTCGCGTCGCTTCTCAGCGCAGGCCACAGGAACGAGCGATATAAGCAGGAATAGAAAAGCTCCTTCTGCCGTTCGGTTCCACCCGAAACTTCAATCTTCGAAAGCAACTTTTCCCAAGTCGCGGAAGCCTCTCCCTTCACTGTGTCGAAGCTCTTGTCTGCGAGTTCTTTCTCAAGATTCTCTTTGGCGTTCTCGGAACTGACAAAGGAAAGGCCGATCCTGACCTCCAGCGGCTTGCTGCCATCGACAAAGTCCACAACCGGCAGATCGGACTTCGCGCCCTTCAGCATCTCAACGCCCTTGATCTTGTAGTTGGAAACCGCATAGAAGAACACCTTCTCACTGGCTGTCTGGTACCCCTTGAATGCGTTATCTCCATCCTGCTCGAACTTCCAGTCGGTGATTCTCTCGTTCGAAATCGCGAGATTCACAATCAGCTTTTTGGATTGACTGTTGTCTTTATAGGTGTAGCGATGGAATCCAGTCCTCAATGTTGAAGTAAGCTCGGCGTTGATGCCGTAACGCTCCAGGTAAACCTGGTAATAGCCTGGGTGGGACGACTCGTTCTTATGGCTGAAGTTCGACGCGAAATCCGCAGGGTCCACATGGCCACTTACGGGAAGGATGGGAATATTGCAGAGGTTCCAGTGGCCTTTGTTGGTGTGGGCGAAGGCGTAGATCTGCAGATGTTCATACTCATATCCGGCCCCGCTGCCGAACTTGGTGATCGGGCTGAGTTGCACCATGGCGTTGGGAAGGGATGCACCTGGAAACACAAGCCCAGCCCATACGCGCCACGGCGGCTTGAATCCGATGTCCGCTGGATCGGTTAGCGGGGCAGTCCCGAGGAAGGTGTTGACGAAGTCCACTGGGCGCTTCTGGCCTTGCGCAGGCAAGACCGCGGAAGTTACAAACAGAATCAAGATTGCGAGTTTGTTTTTCATCGGGTACGGAGCTTCTCGGCCTGTGCCAGAATTCGAAACGAGACAACGTTGTCAACCGTGGCGCATCTTACCTTACACGCTTTGCGAACCGATGACAACTCCCCCCCCCGGCATTTGAATAGAGCCGCGCAGGTCTGTCGGCGCGAAGTTCTCCCATGACCAAAACGTAAAATCGCTAAGGGCGTCACGGCCTGTTTTTGTTGACAGACTGGGTTCCGCCCGACTAGACTCAAGTGCTGATCGTGACAACGTTGTCAACGCTGCGCTTATTTTGGCGGCCACAGCGGTGAGCTGATGGGCGAGGTAGGCTAGATCACAGGGTGTGAGCTCGAACGCATCCGTGTCGAGAATCCAATGTCCCAACGAGAGCAAGTGTTAACGTCTCTGGGTATTCCGACGCAAGGACATACGCGGATTTGGGAGACCTCTGCTTTGGGACAAACGTCGGAGCGGAATGTTCCGTGCACCGGTATACGCTGTTTTGTGGAGTCGTTCCCTGCAGGATATTGGCGATTCCGTTTGCAAGTCATTTAGCCTTGAAGGACTTGAGGAAGACATGATTCAAATTCGAAATCTAAGGTCGATGCTCCAGGCCATCCTCGCACTATCTGCGCTTGCCCCGCTGCTTCACGGACAGCAGGCAGTGACGCCACCGGAAGTCGAGAACGAGCAAATTCTTGGAATCAACAAGGAGCCTTACCACGCCACGCTGATGCCCTACAACGATCGCTCCGAGGCTCTGGCAGCGAACCGCACGGCGTCGACCTGGGCTCGCAGCTTGAACGGCCAGTGGAAGTTCCATTGGGTTCCCCGACCCGAGGAGCGCCCGGTTGATTTCTACAAGCCAGGCTTCGATGTGAGCACGTGGAAGGAGATCCCGGTGCCCTCCAACATGGAGGTGCAGGGTTACGGCACACCGATCTACACCAATTTCACCTATCCGTTCAAGAAGGACTGGCCCCGGGTGACCGGCGAGCCGCCCAAAGAATATACCGCGTACCTCGAACGTGATCCGGTAGGGAGCTACCGTCGCGAGTTCGATGTTCCTTTGGCCTGGAATGGGCGGCGCATCTTTATCACCTTCGACGGTGTTGATGCCGGTTTTTTTGTGTGGGTGAACGGAAAGAAAGTCGGATACAGCGTGAACAGCCGCAACCCGGCAGAGTTCGATCTCACATCCTATGTCGTTCCCGGACAGAAGAATGTACTCGCGGTCGAAGTATACAGGTATACGGCCGGCAGCTACATGGAAGACCAGGACATGTGGCGGCTGAGCGGCATTTTCCGCAATGTAACGCTGTGGAGCGCGCCGCAGGTCCATATCCGGGACTTCGCATTGACGACCGATCTGGACTCCAGTTATCGCGACGGCGTTCTCAGGATAACCGCGAAGATCAAGAACTATTCAGGCATGGGTCAGCCTGCACGCCGCCTGGAGGTTGAACTGGTGACGCGCGACGGCGCGGACAGCGTCGGACAAGCGTCTGTCGATGTTCCGACGCTTGCGCCTGGAGAGGAACGGGCCGTTTCCACTTCGCTGGCGATCGCGAACCCCGCAAAATGGACGGCAGAAACGCCTAATCTTTACACCGCGATTCTTTCCCTGACAGGCGATGCAACCTGCGCGGAAGTTCTCTCCGCGCGCACGGGCTTTCGAAAGATAGAGATCAAGAATGCTGTATTCATGATCAACGGTGTGCCGGTAAAGCTTAAGGGCGCGAACCGGCACGAAAACTGGCCGGACACCGGTCACTACGTCTCCGAGGATCGGATGATCCGGGATCTTGAGCTGCTGAAGCAGGTCAATGCCAACCATGTGCGAACGTCTCACTATACAAACGATCCACGCTGGTATGAGCTGGCCGACGAATACGGCATCTACCTTGTGGCCGAGGCGAACGTCGAGTGTCACGGGTACATGTACGTGCTCGACCGGGAGCCTCGTTACGAGAAGAGCATCGTGGACCGCAACGTCGCCAACGTGGAGAACCTGAAGAATCATCCATCCGTGGTGGTGTGGTCGCTCGGGAACGAATGCGGTGGCGGCAGCAGCTTCAGGACGGCGCTGCAGACGATCAAGGCGATCGATTCTACCCGGCCGACCCACTATGAGCCCTTCGGGGGTGGCCCTGACCTGCCCACCGACATCGAGAGCCACATGTATACCAACCCGACCGAACTGAAAGCCGCAGGAGAGGATCCCAAGCGGACCAAGCCCTTCTATCTCTGCGAATACGCCCACGCAATGAACAACTCGATGGGCTCGGTGGGCGACTACAACGATCTCTTCGATAAGTATCCGACATTGATGGGGGGAGCGATCTGGGAGTGGGAGGATCAGGGCCTCTGGAACGGTCGCGACCCCAACCACCAGTACATGGCCTATGGCGGAGGATTCGGCGACTTCCCGAACGACAAGTATTTCATTCATAAGGGTGTGGTCTTTTCCGACCGTACACCGAAGCCACATTATCCTGAGCTGAAACGAGCGTACCAATGGGTGAGCTTCGATCCAGTCGACGTCGCGCATGGAAAGATCGGCATTCGCAACCGGTACGCGTTCACAAATCTAAGCAAATTCATACCTCTCTGGACGCTGAGCGAAGACGGTACCGTGATCGATCAGGGAACACTTCCTCCGATCGATTTGGAGCCCGGTGCGAGCACGGAGGTGACGTTACCGGTCAAGATCGCGTCGGCCAAGCCCGGACGCGAGTACTTCCTCCAACTCTCCTTCGAGTTGGCAAAGCCGGAGATTTGGGCCAAGGCAGGTTATGAAGTCGCCACGCAGCAATTTGAGCTTCCTGCCGCACCTGCGACCAAGACCGCGGTTGCGCAGGGCCCCGGAGCGTTGAGTCTGAGCGAGAACGACAAATCGATCACGGTTGAGGGAAACCGATTCAGCGTCGTATTTGACAAGTTCCAGGGCACGATCGCGCAAATCACTCGTGGCAATGCAGCCCTTCTGGTGGATGGTGGAGGGCCAAAGCTTTATCTTTGGCGAGCGCCTCATCGCAACGATGACCAATGGGCATCGAAGGCCTGGGATACGTACGCCATCAACTCTCTGCAGACTACGGTCAAGAACGTCAAGGCGACGCGGTTGAGCGATTCGTCGATTCTTGTCGAGGCCACACTCCTGGAACAGGGGCTTCAAGGATGGTCCGCAACCTTTACGTCCGCTTACACCATCGCCGGTGACGGCTCAATCGCAGTGAAGAACAACTTCGTCCCGGCCGGGGAGAGAATCCCACTGGCCAGAATCGGTGTTCGCATGTTGCTGAACAAGAGCCTCGACCGCTTCACTTATCTTGGGCGAGGACCGATGGAGAATTACTCGGACCGCGATCGCGGATCGGATGTCGGCTTGTACTCGAGTTCGGTGCGGGACCAACTGACACCGTATCCCAAGCCGATGGAAGCGGGATACCACGAGGATATCCGTTGGGCTGCTCTGGGAGGCGCGGGTCTGCCGACCTTGATGGCCGTGAGCAATGGCAAACTGCTGCAGGTTTCCGCACTGCCGCTGATGGATGAACAGCTTGAGGCTCCGGCTCATTCGGAGGATCTGCCGCCGAGTTCATCGACAGTGCTCACGCTGGATACGAAAACGCTGGGGGTGGGATCGAACAGCTGTGGGCCGAAGCCCTTGCCGCAATACATGGTCTGGTCCGATCCTACTGAGTTTTCCTACGTGCTTCGGCTTCTGCCTGCTGGAGACCATAACCTCTCCGACGCGGCCCGGGCGCCAATCTTTGAAGATTCCACTCAAGCGCTCAAGAGCGAGAAGTAGGCAGTGTCCCGCTACCCACAACCCATGCAATCGCTCATCTGGCCAACCCATTTCCTTGCCAATTGCAACTGCGATATCCGCCACTCTGCTCTCGTGACCCGCGGTGTAAGGGTCGCCTGGATGCGCGAGACCCTGATGGCCGTAGTGGTAAGCGAAGAGCAGGGCGAGGTAGACCGGTTCCGCAAGTGGAATCTCGACGTCAGGCCGCACCGCCAGCTCATCAAGGAAGGTTTCGAACTGCCCGACGGCCAGCGCATGAGCTTAGAGAAAGCATTCAAGCAGGAGACGAACCCATTCCGCGTAGCCATTGTGTGCGCAATGTGGATGACCGGCTTCGATGTGCCGTGCCTGGCAAATCTCTACCTGGACAAACCGCTCAAGGCGCACACACTGATGCAGGCCATCGCTCGCGCCAACCGCGTAAACGAGGGCAAGGAAAACGGCCTGATCGTCGACTACTGCGGCATCCTGAAGAATCTGCGCAAGGCGCGGGCCACCTTCGCCGGGCGTGGCGACGAGGGGCACGGCGGCGGCGAAGACGAGATCGATCCCACCCGGCCGAAGGAAGAACTACTGGAGGCTCTGGCCGAGGCAATTGGCATGGCGCGGGTCTTCCTGTCTGACCGGGGCGCGTCGCTCGACGACATACAGAATCTGACAGGATTTGCGCGGAATGCTGCGATTGTGAAGGCCAAGGAAGGCGCCAATGAAAGTGACGACCCGCCACGTGTCAGCCCGCCATCAAGCCCAATGTAGTTGAGCGTTTGGTGTCAATTTGGTGCCAATTAGCGCCGACTGTGCCGGTTTTGACGGCTATACCGGTTCATAACTCCTTTGACGTCTGTGCCGTAAGTTGTTGATTCTACATGGCATGGAAGAGGTCATCGGTTCGATCCCGATCAGGTCCACCAAAATCTCAAGCAGTTACCGGCAGCCGAAAGGCTGCTTTTCTGTTTTGGTGGGTCCATTCTGGTCCAAATAAGCGAATTCCCTTTTCAAATTGATGCAATTTGTCCCACTTCACTCCCCCCTGTGCGTACTGCCGGGCTGTCTGAGGCAAGATCATTTGCACAAATTTAGACTGGGCAAGCCGTTTTTCTTCCGCGAACGATTGGGCATACAGCCTCAACCTGATTCGGACATTCGCATGGCGCAAGGATTCCTGGCAGACCTTCACATCAGCTCCGCTCGAAAGCAGAAGGCTGGCGCAGGAACGCCTGAAAGTGCGCCATCCAATTGCTTTCTTGATGCCCAAGCGCCGCGCTTTTGGTTGCAGCTGACGACTGGGGACCCAATCCGGCCAACAGGGCTGTTTCCGGGCAGAGCGCGAGCTGGCAAAGACCCAATCCACCAGGCCGTTGACCAAGGAATTCGCTTTCAGGTTGGTTAGAGCTTCGGTCAGATTAGGGTCCAACCCAACCGGCTTAGCCGATGCTGCCGTCTCCAGCTTGCCGATAGTCTGGCAGACGAGTGACCGACCAGGCCGAATAAAGCCGGCATCTCTCGCGCATGAATCTGCCATGAAACGAGCCATACAATCCGATCTCATGATCGGTCAGGGTACCGCGCCAAAAGCGGTGAGCCCAGTTGCGCCGGGATTAGGGGCGGCTGGGCTCATGTTGAGTCGATGGCAGCGTAGCTATCTTGCTGGCGTTGCAGGCTTGACTGAGGCGTGCTGCTTGACCTCGGCCATCATTTGCAGCACCTTGTCTTTGGCGTCGTAGCTGGGGTCGGTGGCCAGCAGTTTTTGCCAGTCGGCGAGTGCGCCGGCACTGTCCATTTTGCCCTGCCAGCGGACCATGCCGCGGTTGAACAGGGTGTTGGGATTGTTTGGCTGATAGGTGAGCGCCTTGTCAAACTCGGAAAGTGCCGTGTCGGCATTGCCCAGATACCAGTAGGCGGTGGCCATGTCGGTGCGTACGGCAGCGTCGGCGGGCTTCACCTTCAGGGTGCGCTGGTAGTAGTCGATGGCGGACTGGTACTGCTGCGCGTCGTAGTAGAGGTTGCCGATGCCGGTGAGCAGCGCAGTGTTGTTGGGGTCGGCCTTGAGCTGCTCCAACTGGGGCGCGGCCTGCGCGTCGGCCATCGCCTTCAAGCGCGCCGGGCTGGGAGCCTGAGAGGCAGCCTGGGTGGACGCAACGGCTACTTTATCGGCAGGCACCGTGGGCGATTGCGGGATATGCAGGAACCAGCCTCCGACAATTCCCACCAACAGGCAGATGGCGGCCAGCAACATGGCGTATTTTTGCTCGATGGTGTTCCGATTGGCTTCCGTCATTGCTGCGCTCCTTGGGTGCCGGTTTGCTTGCCGGCGTTTGCCTGCACATCGGCAATAAGTTTCTGGACCGTGGCTTTGCGTTGTGGATCCAACTGGGGATTTGTCTTGAGCAATTGACGCCAGGCGGCAAGGGCGCCCTTGGAGTCCTGTTTGCCCTGCCACTTGATCAGGCCCAGGTCGAAGAGGGAGTTGGCATCTTTGGGGTCAAGGCTGAGCCCCTGGTTCAGCTGGGCAATGGCGCCATCGGGGTCTTCTCCGCGAAAGAGGCTGGAAGCGAGCTTGGTACGCAACGCGACGTTTTTCGGGTCAGCTTTTACAGCGCGTCCGTAGTAGTCTGCTGCTTCCTTGAACTGGTGCGAGGTGTGGAAAATGGCGCCAAGTTGAGCCAGCAGGGTGGGGTTCTGCGGGTCGGTTTTGAGTTTGTCCAGCAGGGGGGCAGCCTGTTTGTCGGCAATCTGCTTGATTTGCTCCAGGGTAAGGTGGCCGGCTTCCCCCGCGTGCGGGTTTGCCGGTGGCTCCACGGCCACATGCTGCTGTGCCGGGGAGACCGGCGGCTGTGCGCCGCGGACCAGGTAGCCGATGGCGAGCCCGACCACAAGGCAAATGGCAGCCATGGCGTAGACGTGCGTCGCCTGAAAGGAAGGGCCGGCCGTGGGTGCCGTGGTTGGTTGGTTCTCCATGCTTCGGTCTCTCCTGGTCCGATTGGCTGCCAATCAGACGCTCTCGTTTGTCAACATTCCAGCATTTCCATCGTAAATGGCTGCCTCAGGGAGGCGAAAATGCTTGCTTCGGGGATGTTGCTAGTTCACTCTAAAGGCGAGAGAAACCCAAATTCGCACCCGGGGTCACCTGCGAGCGTGATGGTTGTCACAACGGGAGACGAAAGAGAACTTTATGGTGCGGTAATGAGGATTAGAAAGCTCCAAAACTCCCTTTGTTGGGAGGTCCAGATTTTGGCGACAGGGAGAATCGATTCCGCCCCCGGGGGAGGTTTTCCAGGAAGTGAAGTTTGGGTGGGGCTTTTGACCAAGGCAACTGCGGGAGAACGCCCATAATGGGAAGGGAAATTCCCATATTGGGGTTAAGTTCATTTCGTCGTCAAGCTTTTAAACCCTTTTGCGGCAGCAAGATGCAGAAGAAAACCGGACAAGTGCCAAGCCTGAGGGCAACGGCATGAGTCTTGCAGATGTACTCTACAGACTGAACTGCAAGAATCCCCGTAAGGCAGACCTCACGGTTCAGTCGGGATACGAAGTGCGAACCAGGAGGCTTTACTAATGAAGCGAATTGCATTACTCGCCCTGATGATTCTGGCCGGCGGAACCTTCGCTATGGCTCAGATTGGAGCTGCGCCGGCGACAGACGTCCTCGGCGCTCACCTGAACTTCGGCCGCGGTTGCGCCGGCTGCCATGCCCCGCACAGCGGCTCGCGTGGCAATGGATACAGCCCGACGACCACGCTCGCCAACGATGCCGGCAGCTATGCCCTTTGGGGCGAGGACGCGAGCCCTCTGTACGGCGTAACGCTGAATTTTGGCGACAACGGCAAGTATGTTGAAACCCTGCCGGTTGGAATTTCGGGCGGACAGCCTGATGTCTCCGGCATTATGCTTTGCCTCAGCTGCCACGACGGTAACCTGGCGAAGGGCGCCATGATGACCGGCAAGATCTATGAGGCCTCGCTCTTGAACAGCGGCTACGGCGCGAACTCCGCCAACATTCCGACCCTGCTCGGCAATGACGGCACAGCAGCCGGCAACTATAACAATGACCACCCGGTGGGCGCGCAGGCGACCATTGGCTGCGGTGGCACCTACAACTGGGATTGCACCGTCACCTCGGCTGGTAAGATTCAGCCCGGACCGAAGATGAGCCAGTTCATCACGAACTATGGCTTCTTCGTTTCTCCTGGTGTGATCAACAGCAAGCCTGTCGTTCTCTGCACCACTTGCCACAATCAGCACTCCATGAACGTGGTTGCAGTGAAGCAGACGAGCGAAACAGTCGCTTCCATCTCAGGCGGAACGAACGACGAGTTCTCCACGGGTACGCAGACTGGTCTGCCGACCGGCAACTACACGACCATGTTCTTCATCCGCGCTCCCTACAACCCCGTATCGACGAACCCACAAAGCAATCAGACGGCTCAGTTCTGCCGTCAGTGCCATGGTGGCGAGTCGAACGAAATGAGTGGCGGCACGGCTGGCACCACGTTCTAAGCAAGAGTACTGTTGCAGCACCGGGGAGGGAGTCAAACTCCCTCCCCGTTTTTCCCCAAATCAGGATGTCCAAGATGCGGTCTAAGTTATTCATGAGCGGGTTCCTGTGTCTGGCTGTCGGATCGGCCACGGGCCAGGTAGCTTCGCATGCTCCCACGGTTTTCACCCCGGCTCCTTCAGTTGGCCAGCCGTCGGCGGCAGTGTCGGGCAAGCCGGTGGTCCGGATCAACGGCACAGTAATGACCGACATTGATCTGCTGCGCGAAGAATATGCCATCTTCCCCTATGGTCGTCAGCACAGTGGAATTCCCAAGGACCTTGAGCCTGGGGTTCGAGCCGGCGCCATGAAGATGATGATTTTTGAGGAATTGGTCTACCAGGAGGCGCTGCGTCGGAAGATGACGATCCCGGCAATCAAGCTGCAGGAGTCCGAAGCAGCCTACCGCAAGACCTTCTCTTCCCCCGATGAGTTCAATGCCTTCCTGCAGAGCGACTTTCATGGTTCTCGCTCCCTGTTGGATTCGAAGATTCGGCGCTCATTGCTGATTGACGCACTTCTTAAGGTGGAAGTGGAGAGTAAGTGTGGTGTGTCGCAGGCGGAAGTGAAGGCACTGTATGACAAGAGCCAGAAGCGCTTCCAGAATCCGGAGTCGTTTACCTTTCAGACAATTTCTGTACTGCCGCCGCCGCGTACGACGCTCAATGCCGAACAGATGAAGCAGCAGTTGGCGCGCGCGGAACTGTTGCTGAAAAAAGCCAAGGCGACAAAGACATCTGAAGATTTTGGGCTGCTTGCCGAGAAGGAATCCGACGACGACTACCGTGTGATGATGGGCCAGCACAAGCCCGAGCCGAGGGCGGAGTTGGCGCCCCAGGTGGTGAAGGCGTTGCTTGCGATGCAGCCGGGAGCGGTGAGCGATCTTATCCAGGTGGGGCAGTTCTACACGATCATACGGCTGGAAAAGCATTCTCCGGCGGGCATGACGAAACTGGAAGATGTCAGAGCCCAGCTGGAAAAAGAAATCAAAGAGGACAAGCGGAACAATCTGCGGCGTGATTTGGATGCGAAGTTGATGCAATCGGCAAAGATAGACCAACTGTAAAGATTTGGAAACATAGCTCGGACGCCCCTTGGGGAAGCTGGTTTCGGAGAATTGGCGAGGTCGCCGATGCGGAACCTGAAACGGGGACCAGATTCCTGGCGGCATGCGAGGGATTCAGCAACCAAGAAAGGCAAACAGTGAGGGGTTCCGTGCGGGTCAAGCTGTTTTTGCAGGCACTGCTGGTGTTGATGGCACTGCCTGTAGCCGCGCAGGTAAAGGTCGGCGATGTCAGCACGAAATTGAATGGCACAGTCTCGGCTGGGTATACAGCCGACTTTGGAAATTTGACCGCTTCCGACCACGGGTGGACGGTAGGAGGCATGGCAAATCTGTCGGGCTATTACTATAACCCCAACTTTCTGTCGTTCAGTGTCTCACCGTATCTGAATCAATCGAGGTCCAACTCCAATTTCCAGTCGATTTCCGATGCCAGCGGAGTCAACGCCAACCTGAACCTGTTCAGCGGCACAGTATTTCCTGGGTCAATGAGTTACAGCAAAGAGTACAACAGCGACGGCAGCTACAATGTTCCGGGGTTGGCCAACTATGTGACTCACGGCAACAGTGATGCCCTGGGTGTGGGCTGGAGTGCGACCGTACCGAAGATGCCCACGCTGATGGCGGATTTCGAGAAGGGGAGCAGTTCCTATTCCGTTTACGGCACCAACGATCAAGGGTCGAGCAATTTTCATTCGTTCAGCGTCCGCTCGGGTTACCACATTGACGGTTTCAATATGGGTGCCTTTTACCTGAGAGGGGCCGCCAATGCCGGGATCCCTGAGGTCTTGACTCAGGTAGCGGAGACCTCAACGAACTCCAGCAACACCGCCTACGGCTACAATTTGACGCATCGTCTGCCGTTGCAGGGTTCCTTCTCGGCCAGTGCCACCCGCTCTGGCTGGAACAGCGATTATCAAGGAAACACCACGAACGGAACCATTGATCTTGTCAACGCATCCGTCTCATTGCATCCTCTTCCGAGATTGGGCTTTTCGGGCAGTGTGAGCTACTCTGACAACTTGAGTGGACAGCTGGTGCAGGCTGTGATTTCAGCCGGCGGTTCGGTTCCCGGGCTGAATACGAACGAGGCGTCAAACTCCCTGGATGTATCTGCGATTGCCAGTTATTTTTTTCTGAACAAGCTGCGCACCTCAGCCTATTTTGAGCATCGCAGCCAAGAGTTTCTAGGAGAGTCCTACGGAGTTTCGACCTACGGTGGCAGTGCCGGGTATGAGCACAAACTGTTCAACGGCACGATCAACGCGAATGTTGAGGTGAGCGGGAACAGCACCGATGGTAATGGCGGCGAGACAGTATCCTTTTCGACGAACGAGAACTACACCGCGGATATCATGGGGTGGAATGTCAACGGGTCATTTGGCTACGGACAGAACATCCAAACGCTGCTGGTCACCTATATGAACTCGTCGTACAGCTTTGGTGGCGGTGCAAGGCGTCGCTGGGGGCATTTCTCAGTGGGCGCCGGTGCCGGCGGAGCACGGACCGCACTGACTGAGCAGGCGGGATCCACCAGCAGTTCGCAGAGCTACGATGCGAGCGTTGGCTATACGCCCTGGATTGCGCTGACCGGCAACTACTCGAAATCCAGCGGGCAGGCGATCATTACTGGAGCAGGACTGGTACCGGTGCCGGTGCCAACGCCGGTGGTCCCTTCAGATCTAGTTAGCCTCTACGGTGGCAACAGCTATTCCTTTGGCTTGGGCAGTTCACCGGTGAAAAGGCTGAGCCTGTCGGCAACCTACGCAAGATCGATCAGCGACGTTACCAGCAGCACGGATTCGTCCGCGAACGAGAACAAGATCTTCAATTTTCTGGCACTGTATCAATTTCGCAAGCTGACGGCGACGACCGGATTTTCCCGGCTGGAGCAGGGCTTCAGCGGATCCGGCACGGCACCGCAGGTTGTATCTTCTTTCTATATCGGGGTGTCACGTTGGTTCAACTTCTTCTAGGAGCGGAGCGAAGGCAAAGCCTGGGTGCGGCGCTGATTTTGGCCTGCATCGGGCTGGCGCTTTGCCCTGTTCCGGCACTGGCAAAGACCAAGACCCCGCAGGTTCCGGAGCAATGGGAGATGTCTCTGGAAGGTGGGCGGAGGCTTTCGTGGGAGAGCAGCTTCCATTCCGAAGCGGAAGTAAAGCCGAATCGCGGCTTCTGGAACAAGGTGTTGGACGTGATCGCCGGGGAGCCGGACTACCACACCATGGTGCGTCCCTACAGCATTGTCACCGATTCTCGTGGACGAATCATTGTGACTGATCCTGGTGCCGAGGGCGTCCACATTTTCGACTTCGTTGCACGCAGGTACAAGTTTCTTCAGCACACGACGGGCAAGAACGCCATGCTGAACCCGCAGTGTGTTGCGGTGGACGCAGAGGACAACATCTATGTGACGGACTCGCAGTCAGGTGAGATTTTCGTCTTCGAACCGAGCGGAAAATTTCTCCATGCCATCGGCAGCATCAAGGGTGGGGAAGGCTACTTCAAGCGGCCGACGGGCATTGCCGTGGATTCCGCAGCGCAGAGGATCTACGTGACCGATACGCTACGCGACAAGGTGTTCGTGCTGGACATGCAAGGCACCGTGGTGCAGACCATTGGGCAGGAGGGGCAGGCCAACGGCGAGTTCCATTTGCCCACGGAGTTGCGGCTGAATGGGCCGGAGCTGATGGTGGTCGATGCCATGAACTTTCGTGTGCAGGCGCTTGACCTTACGGGGAAGTTTCAGTACTCCGTTGGGCTGATTGGCGATGAGACCGGAGCGATGTTCAGGCCGAAGGCGGTCAGTGTGGATTCGGAAGGCCATCTGTATGTGGTGGAGGCCTTGCGGGGTATGGTGCAGGTCTTCAATCGAGAGGGACAGTTGCTGTATTACTTCGGTTCCAAGGGAACGCATGCCGGTCAGTTTCAGCTGCCGGCTGGGTTGTACATTGATCATAATGACCGCGTTTATGTCGTCGATTCTTATAACCGGCGCGTCCAGGTGTTTCATTACGTTGGCTTGAAAGAGCTCGCCACGGAGGGAATGAAGTGAAGGTTAGAGTCATATTGGCCGGGCTGATCTTGTTGCTGACGGGAACTCCGCTGGTCGCTCAGATTCAGGGCGATGTGCTGGGAATGCACAGCCTGGGGCCGGGTACAAAATCGCCCATCTCGGGTGCGCGTCCGGATGCCTGTAACTATTGTCACGCGCCGCACTCGGGCCTGAATCTGGGCCTTTGGAACCAGAGACTGAGCAAGCAAACGTACACGCTGTACAGCAGCACGACCGAGGCCAATACCGGCAAGCAGCCGATGGTCGGCTATGTGAGCAGCCAGTGCCTGAGCTGCCACGACGGGACCGTCGCCGTGGGAGACACTGTAGTTGCTGGCCAGGTGACGACCACTGGTTCGATGACCTCGCAGGACGTTTTCGGCGGAGGCAAGCTGCAGACATCCCACCCGTTCAGCCTGCTGCTGCCGCTCAAGGACAACATCGATCTGGCGAAGACCGTGAAGGGTGGATCCACAATCGATCCTACGCACGCGGTGCGAATGATCAATGGCAATGTGGAGTGCACCTCATGCCACAATCCGCATGTGCAGGCCAAGGATATGGTCTCGCAGAATTTCCTGGTGAAGGACAGTTCCAATGGAGCGTTGTGCCTGGCCTGCCACGACCCGACGCGGACCTCCACCGGCACGGGGGCGACAGCTGCCGTGAATCCCCTCGCGGACTGGCCGATCAGCGCCCATGCGGTGTCGATCAACGGAATTTCAACCTCGGCGGGGTTGGGAAGCTACAGCACAGTGCAGAAATCCGCCTGCCTCTCCTGCCATACGCCGCACGACGCGAGCGGGACGGGGTCGCGGATTCTGCGCGGATTGAACGGGCTGGATTGTATTACCTGTCACAGCAGCGGCACCGGCATCGCGAACATGCCTGCTTATGCGAATGTCTTCTCCGAGTTTGTGTCCTCCAAGGTTGGGCATCCGTTCCCTTCCTCCACCAACAAACACGATGCCGCAGAAGATACGCTGTTGAACAGCAACCGGCATGCAACTTGCGTGGATTGCCACAACAGCCATGCGTCTGAAGTGGTGGGAACGTTCACTGCGCCGCCGCTGCTGCGGGTCTCGCAGAAGGATGTCGCGGGAGTAAGTGCAACGGACGGAACGACAATTTTGCCACTTGCTGCCAATCAGTTCGAGAACTGCCTGCGCTGCCATGGCACCAGTGCCGGGAAGCAGACCAATACCATTTACGGATACTCTCCTGCACGGGAAATTGTCGCCGGGGATGTGCTGAATATCATCCCGCAGTTTGTTTACACTGCGACCTCCAGTCATCCGGTGACGCATACGAACAACAGCCCCTTGCAGCAACCGAGTCTGCTGCCCGCCATGCTGAATGAAAATGGCAGTGTATCCGCCCGTACAATGAGCAGCGGTGTTGGCAGCACGCAGATTCTTTGCACCGACTGTCACAACAGCGACGACAACCGGGAGTTTGGCGGAACCGGTCCGAATGGTCCGCATGGATCGAAGTTCCTGCATATCCTGGAGCGCAATTACCAATACAACTCGCCACCCGCCACGCCGGGCGCAACGGTCGGCGGTCTGGTCCCCTATCCGGATCTTTCCACCACCGCCGGCCCATACGCAATGTGCGGCAAATGCCACAATCTGTTGAACACGGGTGGCGTGACTACCGGGGCGGTGGCAGCTCCAGCCACGGACGCCACTGCGAGCTGGCCAGGGGAGCATGCAGCCCACATCAATGCCGGATTCTCCTGTGCGACGTGCCATACGGCACACGGCATGGGCGCAACGAACGCGTCCATAGCCTCGGGCGAGCGCATGGTCAACTTTGATGCCAATATCGTGGCGGGGGTTGGGTCCGGCAATGCTCCCACCTATGCCCGTGGTGGCGGCGGCACAGCTGCCTCCTGCGTTCTGGTATGCCACGGGGTAACGCACACTTCGACTGGCTCGGGAACAGCAGCCTTCCGCAAGGGAGTTGGCATCAAGAAGTAAATGCTGGAACAGCGACACGCGCGCAAGCCCTGATGGGCTTGCGCGCGTGTCATTTCCGCGGTGCAGTCTGGTCCTCGGCCCTGGGCGTCCGGGTGTTTTAGAAGACAGTTGCAGCGCTGCTGCCACTCATCTCGTTCGACATATTTCCGTGGCACTGGCGGCAGAACTGCGCGGTCTGGTTGGACAGAGGATTGGTGTCGGCGGGGTTGTAGGGGCCGCGCAGGTAGAACATCGTTGGGTAGTTGCCGGTCGGCAAGCCGGAGGTTGTGCCGCTGTTGACCTGGACAACATTCATGGAATGTTGATCGTGGCAGGTTGTGCACATGACAACCGCCTGGTTGTTGTAGCTGCCCAGCTTGATGAAAAAGCCGTAGTTTGACACAAACTTGCTGGACCTTGCGCCCTTCATGGTGATCACGCCGTTGCTCTCGGTGCAATCCCACCCTGACGTACCGCAACTGACGGTGGCGCTTAACCCCACCGGGTGCTCGCTCAGGTAGTTCCCAGTGCTGCCGCCACTGTTGCCCAGCAGAGTGGGGATATTGGCGGCATTTCCGTAGGTGGATGGCAAGGTCTCATACACCCTGTTTTTCATCATGGCCTTGGCCCCGTAGTTGCCGTCGTGACAGCTGAGGCAGGTCAGCATACCGGCAACGTCGGGAGTGTTGGCCGACATGCTGGTGGGGAGAACTTCCACATACTTGCCGCCATCGGTGGTGATTGTTCTTCCGTAGAGGCTGGTGACATCTTCACCCCACAGGGCAACGGTGCCGCCCGCCGGGTCCACTCCTTTGGCGCTCCCATTGCCGTTGGAGCCGCTGTGGGGTGAGTGGCACGCAGTGCAGCCACGGCCCGCGTTCAGGTGAGCGCCGAGGACGTCAGTCGACGGGGAATATCCAGCCTGTGCTGCAGCGAAGCCGCCGCCAGCCAGGAGCATCAGCGTGACCAACAGGGAATGTTTCATGGGAATGGAGCCTCCTTGTACCTAAAATGCCAATCGGCGGGAGCTCCACTGGTCTGGATACAGGCAGGGCGGGGTCTGATTACTGTGGTTTCATTGGGCTACCATTTTGGTCAAAAGTGTTCCTAATTCCGGATTTGGAATTCGGCAGAAAGAAAAAATGTCGAGTTGAGCGAAGGCTGGAAGTATTTGAGGAAAGTACTAAAGTACCGTGAAACATTCTGACGGTCCGCAGGAAATGGCAGGTCTCGAAGCCGGGAAGATCTTCCGGTCAGGCTTCGTCGTCGGCCTGCCCCAGGCCAAACTTCTTCAGTTTGTAGCGCAAAGCGTCACGGCTGATATCGAGCAGTTTGGCGGCGTTGGTCTGGTTGCCATTGGCCTGGCTCATGGCCAGCTCCACCATGGTGTGCTCCATCTCTTCCAGAGATGTTCCACCCTCGGGGATGTAGAGTCGCGGCAGGCTGCGGCCATTGGGCAGGGCGCGTCCACCGTCGACCGGCGAAGTGCGCTCAAAGAGCGTCCGTCCGCCCGATTCGCCTACGGAAAACGGCAGATACACGGGACGCAGAAATGGCTCGTCCTCGAGGATCATCCCGCGCTCGATCGAGTTCTTCAATTCGCGGACATTGCCCGGCCAGTTGTGGCTAAGAATCAGGTTCCTCGTTTCGTCGGTGATGCCGCGAACCGATTTGCGGAAGCGCCGGTTGTAGCGCTCGATGAAAAAGCTCACCAGCGGCAGGATGTCTTCCTTGCGATCCCGCAGCGGGGGGATGAAGATGGCGATGATGGCCAGCCGGTAATACAGATCCTGGCGGAACTGCCCTTCGCGCACGGCCTTCTCCAGGTCGCGGTTGGAGGCCGCGATGACGCGCACATCCACCTGCATGTCGCGGATGCCGCCGACGCGGCGAATGACCTGGTCTTCCAGGACACGCAGGAGTTTGGCCTGCAAGAGCGGCGTCAGCTCGCCGATCTCGTCCAGGAACAGCGTACCTCCATCGGCGGCCTCAAACAGTCCCTTTTTCATCTGCTTGGCGTCGGTAAAGGCGCCCTTCTCGTGCCCGAACAGCTCGGCTTCCATCAGTGTTTCGGGGATGGCGGAGCAGTTGATGGCAACGAAGGGTTTCTCGTGGCGTGAGCTTTCGTAGTGGATCGCCTTGGCAATCAGGTCCTTGCCGGTGCCGCTCTCGCCCTGAATCAGAATGGTGGTGGCTTCGCAGTCGGCGACCTTTTTGACGAAGTTCATCAGCTCCGTCATTTTTGGGGAAACGCTGACCACGCTGTCGTAACCGACACTGCGTTTCACCTCGCCGCGCAGGGCCTGCACCTGGCTGCGCAGGTTGGTGGCCTCCAGCGCGTTCTTGATTGCCACGCGCAGCGCTTCAAACTCGATCGGCTTGCCCACGAAGTCATAGGCTCCAAGCTTGAGCGCAGCCTTCACGTCGTCCAACTGGGGGTCTGCGGTAATCATGATGACGGCCCGCGCCTCATCGCTCTTTTTCAGCTCATCGAGCACTTCTATGCCAGTCAGGTCGGGCATGCGCACGTCCAGCAGCACCAGATCTGGCGATTCCCGCTGGGCCAGCTTCAACGCCACTTCCCCACAGTCTGCCTCAACGACCTGATAGCCCCACTCCTCGCATTTCTGGCGGAGCGACCAGCGTACCAGGCGCTCGTCGTCCACGATCATGATCTTCTCGGCAGGCATCGAGTTCAATTTATCACGCGGAGGAAACGACTTGCTGGGCAGCACCGTTGCGGCTTTCGCTTTGCGGGAGGCCGCCGTCTTCTTCGAGACAAATCCGGAATCCCGGTGGGGTGGCCTCTGTCTCAGGCCTCCGCGGCCTCGGATGGCTGAAAGGGAAGCAGCACCTGGAACCGGGTTCCTTTGCCCACGATGCTGGCTACGGTGATTTGCCCGTGATGCTCTTCCACAATGCGGCGCGCCAGCGAGAGTCCCAGCCCCGTGCCATTTCCCTTGGTGGTGAAGAAGGGGCGGAAGATCTGCGACAGCTGGTGCTCCGGAATGCCGCGGCCCGTGTCGCTGACCGTGACCGCGGCCATGCCCTCCTCTGTGCCGATCTCGACCCACACAGTGCCGGCGCCCTCGGTGGCCTGCACGGCGTTCAGCAGCAGGTTCAGGAAGACCTGGTGAATCTGGTCGCTGTCGTGCTCCACCTCTGGCAGCTCGGGAGCCTGCTGCAGCTCGATTTTGATTGGCTTGGAGAGCACCTGCTGGCGCGCCAGCATCACGCCGTGCTCCACCGTGGTATTCAGGTTGCTGCGCATCATGTGCGGAGGATGGGGCCGGGCGATGTCCAGCAGATCCGTCAAAATGCGGTTGATCTGGTTGATCTCCAGCCGAATATCCTTCACCATGGGTCGCGCTGGGCTGCTCTCCGGCAGGTCGCGACCGATGATTTCGATGACTCCGGCGATGCCCGCCAGGGGGTTGCGAATTTCGTGGGCCAGGCCGGTCGCCAACTCGCCCAGCGTGGCGAGGTGCTCGGCACGCGACATCTGCGTGCGGTGCATGGTCTCAATCTCTTTGCGGCTTTCGCGCAACTGCTGCATCATTTGGTTGAAATTGCGACCCAGGTCGCCAATTTCGTCGTTCCGCTGGGAAAAACTGACCGAAACCTCCATGTCTCCCTCACTTATCCGTGCAACTTTCTCCTGCAGCTCGACCATGGGACGCTGAATCAGGTAAGCCAGCACAACAATAGAGACTCCGCAAATGGCGATGGCGCCCACCCCGGCAACAATCAGGATGGCGTGGCGCTCCGGATCGCGAAAGGAGACCGTTGCTCCAGTAAAAAGCAGCAGCCCGGCCAGCAATACCAGTACCACCGGCAACAGGGCCTTGATCTGCCAGTTGACGCGAACACGTTCCATCCTCGTTCCCCCTGCGCTTGGCAACTAGCAAAGACTATAGCGGGTTGCCCGCTCCGCACTCACAACTTTCATTTCTTTCTCAATCTCGGAGGCCACATCGCGGAAGCGCGCCTCGAATCCGATCCTGGTCCGGTTCGCGCTTCCGCCAATCCAAAGCGAAACTTTGCCGGTCCGCAGGTCCTTGATCGGAACCACCCAGTACCGCTCGTGCGCCAGGAAGTACGCGAAGCTCAGGCCAATGGCCATGAGTACTACACCGGCCCAGACGCCCCACTGCCCGGGCTCGTGCGACGCTTCAAGACCCATGATGTGGCTCACCTGCAGGCCTTTGATCTGGAACTGCCAGGGAAGCGGCTCAATGCTGGCCGTGCTTCCCGGCTGGCCCAGCCAGAGGTCCAGCGTCTTCCCGGTTTTCTTTGCAGTTACCACCAGGTGCGCCGCAGGGTCGTTCGCCTTCAGGTCGGCATGGGCGGCGGTGGGAGAAATATCGGCCAGCCGCACCGTCCAGTCCGGGTCCAGGGCCACGGCATCGTCAACCGCCATTCCCAGTTCCCGCGCCAACCCGGAACTTGCACGCGGAGTTGCCGTCAGCACAAGACGGTCCACCGTGTCGTAGGATGCAAAGCTCGACTGGGAGAAGCGGACTCCGCCGTAATTGAGCGAGTCGTCGACCAGAATCTCGCGCTTCAGCAGTTCGCGGCCTGAGTCGACCACAGCCAGTCGCGACCAGGCATTCTCCGCTGGGCCGGTGTGGCTGGTGGCCTGTCCGCTGCCGTCGCAGCGGATGGAAAAGGCAAGCGTGTGGACTCCCCCGTTGCGCAACTGCACGACGTCGGAGGCTTGCCCCTGATGCAGCGTGATGGTGCCGTGCCAGCCCCACAGACCGTTCATCAGGGTGCCTAGGAAGATCAGCAGCAGACTGGCGTGGACGATGTAGACCGCCAGGTCCGCGATGCGATGCCGTTCCGCGAAGATGCCAAACTGTTTGCCGCGCGTAATCCGCTCGGGAGCAAAGCCCTGGGCCCGGAGCGCACGTTCTGCCGCCAGCAGACCCGTCTCCGCCCCGCCTTCTCTGTCCGCCAACAATAGGGATCTCTGCAGGGGCAGCGTGCGCCGGAAGGCTTCCTCGGGAAACTTGTAGGGTCGAGAGAAGTAGCGCCAGCGGTTCTGGAAGCGGTCAATGGTGGCCGCCACAATGCACAGGCTGACCAGAAGCACGAGTCCCAGAAACCACCAGGCATGGAAAAGATCGGTCAACCCCAGCGTATCAAGCACCCTGAGCGCCAGCGGCGAGTAGGCGCGCTGGAACTCCTCGGGCCGCGTAGTCGGTCGCTGCAGAACAATCATTCCGACGGCGGAGAGAATCACGACCAGAATCAGCAGAACGACACCTGTCTCGATCGAGACAAAAGTGCGCCACGTTTTGCGGACGAGGGTGCGTACACCTGGGGGCATGGACTCTCCCTGTTTTATAACAGGACAAGCAAGTGGCGCACCACTCTCTTGATAGGCAGTACGTAATTGATAATAAGTAGGTTACTTGAATACCGATGAAGCCGCGTCTGGCCACTTTGGGCGATATCACCCAGCGAAGCCTTCTTGTCATGGAATTTGACACATTTTGCGGGGAAATGTGACGCACAGCACAGACAGTGATGTGTTCGTGGATTAGCCGTTCCCATGTGCGAAAGGCCTGTAAAAGCTATGTATTGCAACCATCTGGCGACTTCGACTATGCTCCAAGAATAGGTTCATAACGCTTGGGGCATTTCACGGAAGATGCTGTGGCAGAAGGCCCATTTTGAAACTGATGCGAAGGGTGGGTGTCTACGCGTTATATCGATTATGTTTGTCAACTCTATTTTTTCCAGTAGTATACGGCCCCGTTGCAATTCGCAGGCTCATGGTCGCGATACGGCGACGTTCGTGCAACACGCAATCTTTGGAGGCCGTATGATTTTGTTCCCACGTCGCGTCTGGTTCCGCAACTCGGTCACCCATACGGTCTGTCGCAAATTCGGCATTATTCTTCCAGTTTTTCTTTTGGCGCTGCTCGCCGCCCGCGTCGCTACGGCAGAGGTGCACCCGGTTCCCCTGGATAAGAACGTGGACGCGGCCAAGTGCCTGGAGTGCCACGACGACAAGACCAAAGGCAAGTCCGTTCACTCTGCCATGGCCATGGGCTGCCTGAGCTGCCATGAGGTTCGCGTCAACAAGGATGTGACGCGTGTGAAGTTGATCACCGCCACGCCCTCCGCCGTCTGCCTGACCTGCCATGAAGACAAGAAGGCGGTCAACATCAAGGGGACGATCCATCCGCCGGCGGTTCGCGACTGCCTGACTTGCCACGATCCCCACTCCAGCGATAACAAGAACCAGTTGCTGAAACCGATGACGGGCGACGCCAAGGAAAATCTTTGCCTCAGCTGCCACAAGACGGGGCTGAATGTTCCGGAGAAGGGCAGCCGCCATGCCGCGCTGGACATGGGCTGCGATACCTGCCACTTGACCCACAAGACCGGCGAGGCGCCCACCCAGGAAAACAAATTCCATCTCACCAAGTCTGCGCCGGCCCTTTGCCTGGACTGCCACGATGCCAAGGATGCCGACCTGCAGAAGGCGCATCAGAACCAGCCCTTTGCCACGGCGAACTGCACCCAATGCCACAATCCGCATCAGTCCGACGCTCCCAAGCTGATGCAGAAGTTCCAGCATGTGCCGTTTGAGTCGAGGAGTTGCGATACCTGCCACGCTCCGGCCAAGGACGGAAAAGTCGTCCTGACCATGCCGGATGCGAAGTCGCTTTGCGTGACCTGCCATGACGACAAGGCCAAGCTGATTGATACGGCCAAGGTGCCGCATCCTGGCGCCATGGGCGACTGCACAGATTGCCACGACCCGCACGCCAGCAGCCAGCCCGGCCTGCCCAAGACTGATCCGGTCAGCATCTGCACCGGTTGCCACACGGATATTGGCGACCTCAGCAAGAAGGCATTCCATCACCAGCCGGCCTTTGTGCAGGGTTGCGCCATCTGCCACACGCCGCACGGTGGAGACAACGACCATCTGCTCCGCGTCAAGGGGAACGGGCTTTGCCTGGAGTGCCATGGCCCCGACTCCGCCCCGCAAAGGCAGGAAGCCGAGCATCTGTTCACCATCTTCAACGGGACCGTTCGGCTGCCCGACGACTATTTCGTCAAGAACAAGGTTCCGATTCTGCCGTTGCGCTACGGGCTGGGACATCCGGTGGAGTATCACCCGGTCTCCGACGTGATGGATCCGACTGACCAGAGCAAAGTCAAGACGCCCCTCAGTTGCCTGTCGTGCCATCAACCGCACGCCTCCGCCAAGCCGGATCTGCTCATCAAGGACGAGGCCAACAACGTCCAGTTCTGTGACAACTGCCACAAGAACCGGCTGAACATGTCGCTGACGACTGTGCCTGGAAAGTAACTGGAGATTTCGATGTTTCGTTTCCTCTCAAATTCGACTCGCCCTGGCAGGCTGTTCGTCATGCTGTTGCTGGCTGTCCTTTGCCTGGCTTTGCCACTTTCAGCTTTTGCGGCGAAGAAGAAAAATGCTGCTCCTGCCGCGGCGCCAGAGTTGGGGCCGCGCAAGTTTCCCTTTGACCCCAAGAAGCTGGTGTGGCCGAGCCCACCCAACATCGCCCGCGTCCACTGGCTGGATTATTTCGTCGGCATGAAGATTGACTACGCCGCGCTCTCATCCAAGAACAAGCCCAAGCAAACATGGATGGATCGCCTTGCCGGGGGTCCCACAGCGGGCGAAAGTGTCAATCCCAAGACCTTCCCATACCAGATGATTGGGCCGGTCGGCATTGCCTTCGACTCCAAGGGCCTGGTGTATGTTGCCGACCAGAAGGTTGGGGCTATCTTCATCTACAACACTGAAAATCACGATACCCAGCTTATCCGCAATGGGTATGAAGCTCATTTCGGATGGATCAACGGCTTGGCCATGGACGACGATGACCGGCTGTTTGTAGCCGACGGCAAGCTGCGCCGGGTGCTGGTGTTCAACGCAAAACACGACGTGGAAGGCACCATCAGTGAAGGGATGGCCGACCCCAACGGCTTGGCTATCGATACAACCAACCGGTTCCTCTATGTTGTGGATACCCAGCAGGACCAGGTGCTGGTCTATGACGCGGACACCTTCAAGCTGCTGCGACGCATCGGCACTGGTGGCAAGAACCACTTCCTCACAACGCCCGGAGACTTGGCCGCTCCCCAGGGCGTGGCCCTCGACAAGGACGGAAACGTCTATGTGACCGATACGCTGAATGATCGCGTGGAAATCTACGATGCCGATGGAAACTTCATCAGCGCCTTCGGCAAGAACGGGGATGGTCCCGGATATTTCGCCCGCCCCAAGGGCATCGCAATCGACAGCGATGGACACATTTGGGTGGCGGACCAGGTGCAGGACCGCCTCCAGGTCTTCAATCGCGAGGGCCAGCTGCTCACCTGGATAGGAACCGGCCACGGGGAGTTGCCCGGGCAGTTCAACGTCCTCGTCAACGTCGCAATCGACAAGAAGGATCACGTCTTTACCGCCGAGCAGTACCCCGGCCGTATGCAGATGTTTCAGTATGTGACCGATGCCGATGCCGCGGCGGAGAAGACGAAGCAGGAGGATGCCCGCGCCAAGGCCGCCGAGGAGCGCAACAACAAGGGCGGAGCAGCAGCCACACCGGAAAAGCCTGCTGCGGCAACACCGGACAAGCCTGCCGAGGCCACGCCGGAAAAGGTGCCGGAGACCTCAGCGCCAGCCAATGCACCAGCTCCGAAAACGCCCTAAACCACCCGCCTCACAATCCTGACTAACGGGCATCTCTCCCTGCGCGGCATTGGCCGCGCAGTTTTGCTTTCGGGCAACGGCTGTCTTTGCCGCGTGGGTCTTCACGCCCTCAGCCGCCTGCTTTGGTGCGGTGAAATTGGAATTGTGCGGGCCCGCCCGAAATCTCCACTGCTGGTAAAATTGACGAATACGGGCATTTTTCACCTCTCGTTTGGGGGTAGGGTTGTCGATCATCGGTTTTCCGGCAATGTCGTTGATCACCTCGGTTGCGGGCTTCGTGGCCGTGATGGCCTGGCGCATTCGCGAGGGACGCACCGCCGTCACCGTCCGTAAAATTGTGATTCCTCCGCTGGGCATGGCCACCGGCTTCTGCATGTTCTTTGTGCCCATCTTCCGGGTGCCTTTTCTGTGGGCCCTGGGAGCCTTCCTGGCTGGCGCCATTATCCTCGCCTACCCCATCCTGCGCACCTCGCGGCTCACCCTGCAGGGCGATACAGTCATGATGCGGCGCTCGGGTGCCTTCTTCATCGTGTTGGTGGTGCTGGCTGCCATCCGCATTGCGGCGCGCAGCTACCTGGACTCGGTCATCACAGTCGAGCAGTCCGCAGCTCTTTTCTTTGTGCTGGCCTTCGGCATGATCCTGCGCTGGCGTACTTCCATGCTGCTGGAGTATCGCCAGCTGACCAGCGAGTAACGCCGCACTCAATCGTCTGTCAACCTGTCGCACCGGAGGGGCACGCGCTGGCCACGAGCCGCACCTCCGTGCCGTGAAATACACTCGTAAGCAATGTCGGATAAGCAAACACAGGAGAGCGGCAACCGGCGCAGGACCGGACGGGCCGGCAATGGACTGGTTCGCCTGGGCTTCTGGCTGAGTCTGCCCTGGTTGGCCGTGCTGGTGGTTGCCGCGGCCCGGCTGTTGCCGGCCGATGGACTGGCCCGGGCCGGCCTTCTGGCAGTCCTGGTTGTGCTGGCGCCGCTGCCGGCTGTCTCATGCTGGCTGCGCGAGCGCGGCGGACTGCGGGACCAGACGGAGGCCGCGCGCGAAACCGCCGAACAACTCCGCCTGCAACTGGAAACAGTGCGCTTTCGCACCGGACGTCTTCGTGAAGAGCTGCAGGCGGCCGATCGCCAGGCGCGCCTCTCCCACCAACTCACGCTGCTTGGCCAGTTCACCGCCGGCTTCATGCACGAGTTCAACAATCCTCTGGCCATTGTGGCCGGCCGCATTGAGGTGCTTCTGGACGAGCGCCAGGGGGACCCCGAGTTGTGCGCAGACCTGATGCAGATGCAGAAGGAAACCCTCTACATGAGCCGCATTGCCAGCACCCTGCTGCAGGCTTTGCGCCGGGAGCGTGGCGGCGAGGTCTTTGAACCTGCCAACCCCAGCAAGGCAGTCGCGGATGTGGTGACGGCCCTGCGTCCCCTGGCTGAACAGCAGGGCATCCATGTAGTGGAAGAGATTGGCGACGCGCCCAAGGTGGATGTGCCTGAACACGTCGTTTGCGAAGTGGTGCGGGGCCTGCTGAACAACGCGCTGCAGGCTTTGCAGGGGTTGCCCGGCGCAACCGCTTGGGTGCGCATTGAGCCCTATCGCACCGCGGGGGTGCGCATGGTGATCCGCGTGGAAGACAACGGCCCAGGCGTACCTGTGGCGATTCGTGACCATCTCTTTGAACCCTTCGTATCTCATGGTCCGGGGCGCGAGCGGCTCGGCCTCGGCCTCTTTCTGGCGGCCAGTCTGCTGGATATGTATGATGGCCGAATCCGCTACGAGACGAGCAGCGCAGGCGGGGCCAGTTTTGTGGTGGAGTTGCCCCCGGCCAGATTCAGCCGAGGCCAGCCCTACCACTGGTTTGCCGGAGGATCAAGCGAGTGAGTCGGATTCTGGTCATAGATGACGAGCCGGCACTGGGTGAAAACATCCAGCGGATGCTGCGTGCCCCGGCGATGACGGTGCAGGTCTTCACCGACCCGGTGAAGGGCCTTGCCGAGGCCATCTCCTATCCGCCCGACCTGGTGCTGTTGGATGTGCGCATGCCGGCCATGTCCGGCGAAGAGGTCTTCACCCGCCTGCATCACGCACATGCGTCCCTGCCGATTGTCTTTCTGACCGCCTTTGGCTCCGTGGAGGGCGCCGTGCTGGCCATGCGCAATGGCGCCTTCGATTATCTGCAAAAGCCCTTCAAACGCGAGGAATTGCAACTGGTGGTGCAGCGCGCACTGGCCGTGCGCAAGCTGGAGAAAGAAGTGGCCACGCTCAAGGGCCGACTGGAGTCCGCGGGCGAAACGGAGACCGCGGTGAGCCGCAGCCCTGCCATGACAGACCAGGTGGAGAAGGCCCGGCGAGCGGCAGGCACCGATGCCACTGTCATGCTGCTGGGCGAGAGCGGTACCGGCAAGGAAGTCATCGCGCGCTACATTCACAACCAGAGCCGTCGCAAAGATGGGCCATTTGTCCCCGTGGAGTGCAGTGCCATGCCCGGCTCACTGATCGAGAGCGAGCTTTTCGGCTATGAGCGCGGAGCCTTTACTGGCGCGGAAAAGGCCAAGAAAGGGCTGATTGAGTCGGCCGACGGGGGAACGCTCTTTCTGGACGAAATCGGCGACCTCGGCGTGGAGTTGCAGACCCGGCTCTTTCGCTTTGTGGAGGAGCGCGCCCTGCGCCGACTGGGCGGGCTGACCACGGTAAAAGTGGACTGCCGCATCGTCTGCGCAACCAACCAGGATCTTCCGCACCGAATCAAGCAGGGGCAGTTCCGCGAAGAGCTCTTTTACCGTCTCAGTGTCGTCACGGTCAAGCTGCCTCCCTTGCGTGAGCGGCCGGAAGATATCCAACACCTGGCCAGGTTTTTCCTGGAGAAATTCTCCCGCCGTTACGGCAAATGCGTAGCCGGCTCGCCGCAGTTCTACGAGGCGCTGCTGCGGGAGCGCTGGCGGGGCAATGTACGCCAGCTGAAAAACGTGATGGAGCGGCTCACCGCGCTGCATGAAGAGGGCCTGCTGACCCCGTCGGACTTGAATGAGGGAGACCCGCTGGAGGAAGTGGCAGTCAGCTTATCCACGCTGCCATGGAAAGACGCGCGGGAACGTTACCTGGCGGGTTTTGAGCGCTCGTACGCGCAGGCAGTGCTGGCCCGTTGCGGGGGCAATGTTAGTGCTGCGGCGCGTGAGGCCGGCGTCGACCGAAAGACCCTCTACACCCTCCTTAAGCGCGAAGGCGACGGGCAGCCTGGGGAATTTATTCCACAGGCTGGCGACGAAGCTGGGGAATGACCACCCCAATATCGCGGCAGCAATCAAGATAAATTACTGATTCTATTAGAACTACACTTTGGCGCGTGGATTGCTTTCCTATACGGCAGGAGCCCCGCATATGACCTATAAGAAATTGGGCGCAACCATCGCGTTATTCATCCTCGGCCTGATTGGATTGGCAGCGCCACAATCGGCCAACGCTATCCCGGCTTTTGCCCGGAAGTACGGCGTAAAGTGTTATACCTGCCACACCGTACCGCCGGCGCTGAACAAGAACGGCTACATGTTCAAGCGGCTGGGTTACCGCATGCCCCCGGACGAGATGGATGGCACCAAGGCCGCCCCAAAAATCACGGAGCTGGACAAGGACATCAACATCAGCGCGCAGAGCCTGGTAGCCCTGATTCTGCAGGGCAGCGTCACCAGTGACAAGACGGTTGCTGATACCGGGAATACCACCTCGGCTTCGCCGGTCTCCGCCTGCAATGGCGGCAACAACGGCGCCCAGCAGAGCGCCTCCTGCACCAGTTTCAATCTCGACGAAGCAGCACTGTTTATCACCGGCAATATCCCCAGTACCGGCTTCTCGCTGTTTGGCCACTATGAACTGTATCAGGGTGGCGAGAACGATCTGGAACAGGGTTTTGGCGTGTGGACCGGCGGCCGCGCCAACAACAGCTATTTCGTCAAGGTTGGCGAAATCCACATGCAGGAGGGTGAGGGCACACGCGCCGCGATGTTCTACAACCTGTTCTCTGATCCCGCCTTGACCCTGACCAACGTCGACCCCATCAGCTTCTCGCTGGACCAGCATCCGGTCGGCATCGACGTGGGCTATACGCACGCCACCAACTACTTCAAGAATGTCTTTGCCATCTCCGCAAAAGTGACCAACGGACTGAATGCCGACGGCAGTGAAATTCTCGATAGCTCCACGAAGAACTCAAAGGATGTGTGGGCTGACGCCGATTACTGGTTCGGTCCCGACGGCGGTGTCACGGTGATGATGTACCGCGGCAGTAAGGACCAGATCCAAAACGCCGGCGCTGACAATCAGTTCACCTATCGTCCGACCATGTGGAGGGAAGGCGCCTTTGCCAACTATCTCTTCTTCGACAAGCTCGACCTGCTCGGCGGATACATCCATAGTCACGATGACTGGCAGACCGTGCAGAATGGCCCGATGGGCGCATACACCGCAGACAGCTACCGCGGAGAAGCCGACTACTACGTGAAGACTGGAACCGTTATTATGGCGCGGCTCGACCGCTCCTCCTCATCGGTAACCGGTTCCCCCACGATGCACTCCCGTGCCTTTGGTTTCGGCGCGGAACGCGCCTTGACTTCTCTCGGCAACATTGTGCTTCGCGCCACCTACAACCAGGAGCACGATGGTGATCCTGTGGCGCTGATGGGCACCACCGACAAGCTCTTCCGACTCGATATTCGATACATGTGGTAAGGAGACCGACAATGCACAAGGCAATCCGATTCATCGCAGTAGCAAGCCTGGCGATTCCGCTGATGACCTGGGCGCAGAGCAGCAATGTGACGCTTCCGCAGGACAAGGGACCGGACAAGATCAACGTGGCCAGTTACCCGGCTGACCAGCAGAAGGGCTACAAAACATTCGTAGACAAGTGCTCGAAATGCCACACCATTGCGCGTCCCATCAACACCGCCATGACCAAGCCAGATTGGGAGCGCTATGTGAAGCGGATGATGCACAAGCCGAACTCCGGCATCAGCGACTCCCAGGGCAAGGTCATCTTCGAGTTCCTCGCCTATGACCAGGAAAATCGCAAGGATAAGAATCCCTCAGCCTTCTTCAAATCTCTCAGCGATGAGGAAATTGAGAAGCTGAAGGCGCAGCAGCACTAAGCCACGGTGCGTTGCGAGTGGTCGCGAGGTGTGCGCACGGTTTTCCCCTCCTGGTTCCCGTGCGCACGCCCCGCAGGCTTCTCTCGCCTGCGACGGCTGCTGATGTGTTGTGATGCGGAACACAACGTCACTTGAACTTATTTCGTACGCTCGCCAGCACCATCTCGAACTCTGGAGAAGCCATGCGCTACAAGATTACGGTCCCGGACCAGGAATATTTCGACAAGAATATTCCCTGTCGCACGGCGTGTCCGATTCATACAGAGTGCGGGCGATACGTGCAATCGATCGGAATATCGAAGGACGAGGAAGCCTACCTGCTGGCGCGCGCGCCCAACCCCTTTGCCTACGTTCTTGGGCGCATTTGCGCGCATCCCTGCGAAGACAACTGCCGCCGTGGAAAGATCGACGAACCGATCGCAATCTGCGCGCTGAAGCGCTTCGCAACCGACCGGCACAATCTTGGAACGGGGCATGACCCGGCGCGCAAGAAACTGCCACCACCGGCCAAACGCAACAAGAAGATCGCGGTCATCGGCGCCGGTGTCTGCGGACTTACCTGCGCGCACGATCTGGCCCTGCTTGGGTATACGGTCGAAGTCTTTGAGTCTGCTCCGGTCCCTGGCGGCATGTTGTATCTCGGCATTCCCCAATTCCGTTTGCCGCGCGAAATCATCAAGATGGAAGTGGATAACATTCTGGCCATGGGCGTCACGCTGCACACGCGCGTAACCATCGGCCGCGACATCTCCTTCGCCGATCTGCGCGCCAAGTTTGACGCGGTGCTGCTTTCGACAGGGTTGAACAAGGGTCGCGAACTTAATATACCCGGCGCGCATCTGGCCGGCGTCTACAACGGCATCGACTTCCTCATCAATGTGAATCTTGGATTCGAGATTGAACTGGGCAAACGCGTGGTGGTTGTCGGCGGCGGCAATGTGGCTATCGATGTGGCGCGCGCTGCGGTTCGCCTGGTGCATGAGACGGCTGAATTCGATGGCACGGAAAACGAGGAAGCAGCCATGCAGCCGGCTCTTGATGCGGCCCGCATGGCCATGCGCTCCGGCGCGGACGAAGTGGACCTCGTCAGCCTTGAATCTCGCATCCAGATGCCTGCGTGGAAAGGCGAAGTGGATGAGGCGGAGCATGAAGGCATCGTGGTCGACAACGGCTGGGGACCGAAAGAAATTGTCGGTGAAAACGGCAAGGTCACCGGGCTGAAAGTGCGCCGATGCCTTACGGTCTTTGACGAGAATGGCCGCTTCAACCCAGCCTTCAGCGACGAAGAAAAAATCATTCCCTGCGACAGCGTCATTCTGGCCATCGGCCAGCAGGCAGATCTCTCATTTCTCACCGGTGCGGAAGATGTGCAGGTAACGCCGCGCGGAATCCTCAAGATTGACGAGAACCTGATGACCACCGCACCTGGCGTTTTTGCCGGCGGCGACGTGGCCTTTGGTCCGCGCATTCTTGTGGAGGCTGTAGCCAACGGGCACAAGGCCGCCCGCTCCATACACGTGCACTTGAGCGGCACAACGCGCAAGACGGTGCTCAGCCGCTTCCGCAATATGACGAATTGGGAGATGCCGCGCGGATTCCTGACAACACCACGTCAGACCATGCCCGTGCTGGCCGCAAATCGCCGCATCGGCATTGCCGAGGTGGAGCTGGGCTTTGATGAAGAGCAGGGCAGAGCCGAGGGCCTGCGCTGCTTAAAGTGCCAGGTCAATACCATTTTCGACGGAGCAAAATGCATCCTGTGTGCGGGCTGCGTGGACGTATGTCCAGAGAGTTGTTTGCGGCTTGTGGATCTGGCCCAGGTGCAGGGCGACGCGCGCTACGACACACTCATCCAAAAGCGCTACGGCGTGGGCGCAGAGCAACTGCAGGCGGGCCAGGCCGGCGCCATCATCAAGAACGAAGAGAAGTGCATTCGCTGCGGACTGTGCGCCGCTCGATGCCCCACTGGCGCCATCACCATGGAGTCGCTTGAACAGCAGGAACGCGAAGTATTTGAATAGGGGAGCCACGAATGGATAGACGAACATTTTTTAAAGTGAGCTGGGGGTCAGTCGGCGTGGCCGCGCTTCTTTCGGCAGTCGGCGTAAGCCTGACCGCTGTGGGCCGCTACCTGATGCCAACTGTGTTTTATGAGCCGCCACAGGCCTTCAAAATCGGAACCCCCGGAGACTTCGCTTTTGGTGCGCCGACTTTCCTGGTGGACGAAAAGATTTACGTCTTTCACGATCGCGAACGTGGCTTTGCCGTTGCCAGTGCTGTATGCACACACCTCGGTTGCACAGTGGCGCATTTCCAGAGCGATCAGAAATTTCACTGTCCCTGCCACGGCAGTGTATTTGGCGCCGACGGCAATGTGCAACATGGTCCCGCACCGCGGGCGCTTGACTGGTTTGAAGTAACTTTGGCGCGTGATGGTCAACTGCGCGTGGACAAAAACAAGGTTGTGCCACCCACGTACCGACTGATGGTGTAGCGATGAATATCTTCCGCGAAGTCTATCAATCCATCGTTCGCCGGGATCCGCTTTCCACCGACAAGGGAAAGTCCGAACTGGTCTTTCTCAACGTGTGGCTGCATATCCATCCGGCCAAAGTTAAGAAAGAAAACATGAAGTTCAGGCATTCCTTCTACCTGGGCTTCATCACCTTTTTTCTCTTTCTCATCCTGGTCACCACCGGCATAGCACTCATGTTCTACTACCGGCCCTTTCCGCCACAGTCTTACCAGGACATGAAGGACCTCCAGTTCGTCGTTTTCCTCGGTCCCTTCCTGCGGAACATGCATCGCTGGGCTGCCCACGGCATGGTCGTCTGCGTCTTCCTCCATATGTGCCGGGTTTTCTATACTGGCTCATACAAAAAGCCGCGCCAGTTTAACTGGGTCATCGGCATCTTCCTGCTGTTGCTTACGCTCGGTCTTTCGTTCACCGGCTATCTGCTGCCCTGGGATCAGCTGGCCTACTGGGCCATCACAGTCGGCACCAACATCGGTAGTTACGCTCCGTTCATCGGCGGCACGCTGCGCGAGGTTCTGCTGGGCGGGCACAGCGTAGGTCAGGCGGCGCTGGTGCGCTTTTACGTGCTGCACGTGGCCATCCTGCCATCGCTGATGATTCTTCTTACGATCGTCCACTTCTGGCGTGTACGCAAGGACGGCGGCCTCTCGCGGCCTGTGTGGAAGCTGAAAGCACCTTCAACCGCGGGCTTGGTCACCATCGGCACATCGGCCGATGCACCACTGGTGCCAACGCAGGCTGCCTCCACCACCAAGACGTATGGCTTGATGGAGGTGGTGACCGGCAAGCCCATCTTTGAGCAGGTCACACCGGAAGAAGAAGAAGACACAGTCTTCTCTTACCCCTACGCCTTCGTCCGCGAAGCGGTCACCCTGATGGCCACTGTCACCACCATCATGGCCATGTCGCTGTTTCTCAACGCGCCGCTCGAAGAACTCGCGAATCCAGCCAAGACGCCTAACCCGGCCAAGGCGCCGTGGTACTTCCTTGGCCTGCAGGAACTCGTCAGTCACTCTGCATTGCTGGGTGGTGTTGTCGCGCCTGCGCTGATGGTCATCGCGCTGCTTGTCATTCCGTATATCGATCGCAACCCCAGCCGCCGCCCGCGCGACAGGAAGTGGGCAATTTGGCTGTTCACGGCCTTTGTCGTCGTCAACCTGGTGCTCATCGTGGTAGGAACTTTCTTCCGCGGTCCAGGCTGGGCGCTGGTTCCACCGTGGGTTCATGTTGTGGGGAGGCCTGAGTAATGGAACGCAGACTGCAACAACTTTTCTTTGCACTCAGTGTGCTCGCGCTGCTGTTGATTGTGGCGGCGGCGCACCAGGCCAACACTCCCTCGTGGAAGACCTTCCAGCACAACTATCACGTGCTGGAGGCTCAGGGCGAGCCCAACGAAGTGACCAAGGCGGCCGTGTTGGCCACACCGCCGGAAGTGCACCAGTTCATGCTCACCGGTTTGCAGCGCGTAGACCGCTGCACTACCTGCCACATGGGCGTCGAAGACCCTACCATGAAGAACGCGCCCGAGCCCTTTCGCTATCATGCGAATCTAGGCCCGCATGTGCCCAGCAAGTTCGGCTGCACCATATGCCATGGTGGACAAGGGCTCGCCACCACCACGGAAGACGCCCACGGCAAGGTGGAGTTCTGGGAGAATCCGCTTCTGTCGAAAGACTACATTCGCGCCTCCTGCGGACGTTGCCACAAGGAAGGCGATGTCCCCGGAGTACCGGAGTTGACCGAAGGCCGCCACCTCTTTGAAACGCAGGGATGCCGCGGTTGCCACAAGTTGAATGGCATCGGCGGCACCATCGGCCCCGACCTCACCGGCGAAGGCGCAAGTCATCGTGCACCCGAGTGGCTGGAGACGCACTTCCTGACTCCGAACGCGCTCTCTGCCGGCTCGGCCATGCCCAACTTCCACTTCACCCGCGAGCAGGCAAAGGCGCTCACTTACTACATGCTCTCGCTCACCAGCGAGGACATGGGCAGTTACTACTCCAGCGTGCGTCTCATCCCTGGGCCGGAGTATGGCCGCAAGCTCTTTGCCGAAAAGAACTGCATCACATGTCACAACTTCGGTGGCATCGGCCAGAAGGCCGGCCCAGATCTCGCCGGCGTCACAACGCGTCACTCGCAGGAGTGGCTCGATGAGCAACTCGTCAACCCCGAGCTTGTCTACCCCGGCAGCTCCATGCCCGCCTACGATCTGGAGAGCAACGAGCGCAAGGCTCTCATCTCCTATCTCTCCTCCGCGACGCCTGCTGATGTGCAACAGTTGCTGTCGAACAAGGCCAAGGCTCTGTCGCCACAGGATGTCGCCATTGAAGCTGGCAAGCAGGACTTCGCCCGCTTCGGCTGCGTCGGCTGCCACGGCACCGAGCTGCAGGGTGGCGTGCCCAACCCCAACGCGCAGGGCGGGGAAGTGCCCTCGTTGCTCCACCTCAGCGACGACTACACCAAGGATGAGGTGCTCGCCGTCATCCGCAACGGCCGCGTGCCGCCCATTGACAACGCCAACGGCCCGCCTCCGCCGCTCTACATGCCTGCCTGGAAAAAGGTGCTGAGCGACGAAGACATCAACCGCATCGCGGACTTCCTGTGGTCCAAACAGCAGAAGAAGGATGCCTGGTAGAGCATCGCCTGGCAAACAGATTTCACCACAGGCAGCGATGCCCCGGATTTTCCGGGGCATCGCTGTCTGCGCATTACCGCAGAGTGTCCTCTCGAAATGAAAGCCAAGGAAATCCGCGCCCAGCTGATACCCTATCCATGAAATGCCCGGCTTTGTCCTCGATTTCTACCTCGGCTATCTCGTGCGCTGGCTCATCCTCCTCTGGCGCAAATCGGCCAGCGCCAATTGGCCGACCGTCGCCGGCAGCATTGACCGCTGTAATTTTGATACGCAGACTTTCGGCGGAGATTATGTGGGGGTCCAATACCGATACGAAATGGACTCGGAGCGCTTTCAGGGAGTTCTGAAGAAGCCGTACATCTATCCCAACTATGCCGCGGCTTTTGCGCGCTTTCATCCCGCAGACAGAGAACTCAAAATCCGCGTCAGCCCGCAAAATCCCGCCCAGTCTTTCCCGGTCCTCGACTAGGAGCTTTCGCTGCACTCGATCCAGCCTGCAGAATTGGCCTGTGCACTCAGTTGTGCTATCGTTCCATCAATATCAATTGAGCCTGTCAGCGTGTTCAAATATGATACAAAATGCTCCCATCTCTCTGTGGAATGTATTGGTTGCTGCCGCTCATCACCCCACCTCATCTGTCAGCGACGCGGAAACTCGAGTGGCTTACAGTGACTTGGCCAATGGCTCAATCCTAGGGGGCCGCGCAGAGGAGCTTCGGGGGCGTACGGTAATCGTCAGCACGGCGGGGCAGTTAACCACGGCCCTTACGCTGTTTGAACTGGACGGCTTGGTACGCCGCATTGTGATCTACCCCAACGAGTCAAGGCTGGATCACCTTCCCTTTGTCATCGCCGCAGCGAAGGCGGATGCCATCGTCTCGGATCGGAAAGACCTGGATGCAGGTTCCTGTCCCATTCAACATTTCATGCCGGATGCAAACGCGCTTGTGCCTGGGAATTGCGACCGGAGTGATCCACGGCAAACGGAATGGATCACCTTGACATCCGGTACGATGGGGCCGCCAAAGCTGGTCCTGCACACGCTGTCGAGCCTGACCGGGGCGATCCGTGCCGGCGAAGTTCCGCAGAAGAAGCCTGTTTGGGGCACGCTTTATGACATTCGACGCTTCGGCGGCCTACAGGTATTTCTTCGCGCCGCCCTTTCCGGTGCTTCGCTTGTCCTTTCCGGCTCATCCGAATCTGCAAGGACTTACCTTGCCAGGGCGGGTGCACTCGGAGTGACTCATATCTCGGGAACACCCTCTCAGTGGCGTCGTACGCTGATGAGTGGATCGGCTCATTTGGTCGCGCCTGAATATGTTCGCATGTCCGGAGAAATCGCAGATCAGGGAGTGCTGAATCAACTTCGGTCAGCCTTCCCCCGGGCCGCAATCGTCCACGCCTTCGGTTCGTCTGAGGCTGGCACAGTCTTCGAGGTGAAGGACGGACTCGCCGGATTTCCAGCCAGCCTGCTTGGTAACTCTCCAAATGTTGAGATGAAGGTCGAGAAGCGAACGCTGCGTGTCCGATCAGCCCGGACGGCAACCCGTTATCTGGGCAACGATACGCCGGAGATGAAGGCTGCGGATGGGTTTGTCGATACGGGTGACCTGGTTGAATTGCGCGATGGGCGGTACTACTTCATCGGTCGCCGCGACGGACGCATCAACGTCGGAGGGCTCAAGGTGACCCCCGAGGAAGTTGAGGCGGTCATGAATCGTCACCCGGATGTTCGGATGTCGCAGGTGCGGGCCAGGAAGAATTCGGTCACCGGTGCGGTTGTCGTTGCCGATGTAGTGGTAAACTCGTCACTGCCGCCGGGTAGCGGAGAGGAGCAGACACTCCGGAATGACATTCTAAAGTTCTGTCGCGAATCTCTGCCTTCGCACAAAATCCCGGCTGTTATTCAGTTCGTTTCCACTCTGGCTATTGCTGATTCAGGCAAGATGGCCCGGAGTTGCGCGGAAAGCACTGTGCCTGCTTCTTCGAACCTGTGATTGCGCAGCGAACAATCGTCTGTGATGCCAGTCACTTGTCATCAGGCCCCGAATGGGACATTCTCCTCCTGCAGTTTTTACTGAAAATTCTCCGATAGCCAACTTTCCCCGAGTTGTTTGCCTTCTCTCCCTGGGCCCCCACAACGCTGCTCGTCCGCGCTTCTGTGGTCAGAGCGGTTGACGGATTTATAGAGTTCTCGTTAAGAGGTAGCGGGTTGCTGCAGCGACGCCTCGCGTGAGTCGGGCCGGATGCTCAGGATAACGATGAAGCGAGCCGATTTTCAAACTTCCAATTTCAGCAGGTGAACGGCATCCCTGGACTGTCAGGGCGCGATTGAAAGGACCGAGTATGGGATTCCCGGTGCAGAGGCTCAGAAGACTACGGACAAGCGAAGCGTTACGCGGGCTCGTCCGCGAGAACCATCTATCAGCCAGTAACTTCATCCTTCCCCTTTTTGCGGTTCCCGGCAGAAATATCAAGCGCGAGATAGCGTCACTTCCAGGGAACTACCAGTTGTCCATCGACTGCCTGGTCGAGGAAGCTCTTCAGGCACGCGCGCTTGGCATCCCCGCAGCCCTTTTGTTTGGCGTTCCAGAGACCAGGGATGAGTTGGGGTCCGGTTCCTATGCCGAAGACGGAATCGTTCAGCAAGCCGTCAGAGCGGTGAAGCAGGCTGTGCCTGATCTCGTTGTAATTACGGATGTGTGTGCTTGCGAATACACGTTGAACGGGCACTGCGGAATGATAAAAGACGGCTATCTTGACAATGACTCATCGCTTGAGTTGATCGCAAGAATTGCTCTTTCCCATGCCATGGCTGGCAGTGACATGGTTGCGCCTGCAGCCATGCTCGATGGACAGATCATGGCCATTCGAGAGACGCTGGATTCGCACGGCTTCAACAACCTGCCAATTATGGCTTATTCGGCGAAGTATGCATCAAAGCTCTATGACCCGTTCTTTAAAGAAGGGACACAGTCGGCGGTGACATTTGGAGACAAGAGGACCCATCAAATGGACTTCTCCAACTCCGACGAAGCCATGCGCGAGCTTGCTCTTGATATTGAGGAAGGTGCGGACATCGTGATGGTGAAGCCGGCGCTTTTTTACCTCGATATCGTGTATCGCGCCAAGCAGGAATTTCAAATGCCGCTTGCCGTCTATGACGTGAGCGGAGAATACGCGATGATCGACGCGGCAGCTCGCATGGGACGTCTCGATAGGGATGCGATCATGATTGAGGCGCTCACTTGCATGAAGCGTGCAGGAGCCGATTTAATCATTACCTATTTTGCGAAGCGCGCGGCAGAACTGCTGCAATCCAATGCTTTGCTGGCCCACGCGCATATAGATACCATGACAAGCGAGCCGGAGCTTGCGACTGCCCGATGAAAGATACCTGCTGGGACAACGAGTGCGAACTCTCCGGTGAAGCGCATTCGTTGTCTCAGCAGACACCTTGGGACTCTACAAGTCTTCGCGGATGGATTGAGACGCTGGCTGAGGCCGACCGCCTTGTGCGGGTGAAAGAAGCAACTCGCTGGAGATTCGAAATCGGCAGATGCACACGAGAGAGCAAGACGCCGCTTCTGTTTGAAAATATTGTGGGTTATCCCGGCCAGCGGGTCTTCACAAACGGCCTGCGCGATATTGGCTTGCTCGCCTTGGCCCTCGGCTTGAACCCCGGAATCAGCCGCGAGGATCTCATCGCAGCGGTCAGACAGAGGGTTGCCGATCCAGTTAGTCCCACGCTTGTCGAGAATGGTCCCGTGCTGGAGAACATTCTTCGCGGCAGCGGCATCAACCTTCTCAGATTCCCGATTCCTCATTGGAATGAGAGCGACTGCGGTAGATACCTCGGCACATGGCACATCAACGTAACGAAAGACCCGGAGAATGGCATCCGGAATGTCGGTGTCTATCGAATGCAGCTTCTGGGACCAAGTCAAGCGACGGTAAGTACTTCGCCCGGAAGCCACCTGTCTCAGCAGTTGGCAAAGGCAGAGCGCGAAGGCCGTGCACTTCCAATGGCAGTCGCGATCGGTGTCAACGAACCATTGGTTATGGCCGCAGCTGCTGGCTATCCTTACGGAATGGACGAATATGACTTAGCCGGCGGCCTTCAGCAAAGGGCCGTGGAACTTATCCGCTGCCAGACCGTGGATCTGGAAGTTCCGGCACAATCGGAGATTGTGATTGAGGGGTTCATTCAGCCGCATGTCAGGGTCCAGGACGGCCCGTATTTCGATTACACAGGAACAATCGACACGAATCCCAATGCGTTCCTCTTTGATGTTACCTGCGTGACCTTTCGAAACAATCCAATTTTTCGCGGCACTTCGATCGGGGTTCCAGGTGCGGAAGATCATCAAGTTCTCGCAATTCTTGCCGAGTTGCGGCTCCTGGATTTTCATGGCTCCAGTATTAAGAGGCCTATTCAGGACCTTTTCCTGAAGCAGCGCCTCTTGCGCTGGACCTGCCCGAAATCCTGACCTGGCTGAGAACTGTTGTTCGCCAAAAACACGATTGGGCTTTGACTCCAGAGACAGAGACGCTTGCCCGGAGGGTTGTGGCATCGATGGACCCGATTGGACCCGCGACCAGCAATTCGTCGAAGGTCGGATTACAGGTGATGTTTTGGGGGCTGGAAGTCAGGCCAACGGGTAGCGGGCCGAAGTCCACCGGGGTAGCGCTGTGGGCGCTGCTGGAGGCGCTCCCGACGAAGTAGATGTGGCCCTCGCACTCCACGTCCGCGCCGACCTGATTGCCGAAGCTGCCGTGATATGGCTTTGTCGAGGTGTATCGGCCTGCAGCCAGAATCTCGGTGATGGTTCCGCTGGTGTCCTGACCGTGGGAGAAAGGGCATGAGGCAAGTCACCGAGCTGCGGTAAAGAGGGTGAGGCGCGGGGCGCGCAGGAGCTACGCGATGCGGGCACGATTGCTATCCCCAGAAGGAAGTGCCGTTGGGCGACCAGAGCTGGTGTGGCCTGACGATGCATGAGGTCGCCTGATATGCTCGGGAAAATGTCAAGCAAAGAGACTTCGATGACGCGATATTCAGCCTTTCTTCTTATGGTCTTTGGCGCGATCGGGATGGCGGGTGCACAGACTTCGCTACCGGTGCAAATGGGGGTCGCCCCTGCGGACTTGGTGCTGACGAATGGGAAGATTTATACGGCGGACGCACGGGACTCGGTGACGGAGGCGGTGGCCATCCGCGCGGGCCGCGTGGTGTGGACAGGCTCAAGTGCGGGAGTGAAGGCTCTGGTTGGCGCTCAGACGAGGGTCATCGATCTTGCAGGGCGGTTTGCCATGCCGGGACTGGTGGACGGGCATATGCATCCCCTGGAGGCCGGGCAAAAGCTGCTGAAGTGCAATTTGAATTATGAGCCGCTGACGGTGGCGCAGTTTCAGCGGGGAATCCAAGCGTGCCTGGATGCCACCAAGCCCGATGAACCGGATGGATGGCTACAAGTGGTGGGGTGGTTCCAGCAGGCGATGCTGCCGGAGGGAACGAAGACGAGCCGGGCGACGCTGGATGGCCTGAAGACGCGACGGCCGATCGTGGTGACGGACTCGTTTGGGCATACGGTGCTGGCCAACAGCCGGGCACTGCAGCTGGCGAAGATTACGCAGGAGACAAGGGACCCGGTGGGTGGGGCTGTGGAGCACGATGGGGCGGGCGAGCCGAGTGGGGTGCTGCAGGATGCGGCGAGCGACCCGGTATATGCCCTGCTGCCGAAAGCGACGGCGGCGGAGAATGCGGCGGCGGCGATAGAGGCCCTGCATGCGATGACGCGGCAGGGGATTACGAGCTTTCTGGATGCGGATGCTGAGAGGGAGGATCTGGAGGCATTCACGGCGGCGGGGCTGGCGGGCAAGCTGACGGCGCGGGCGCATTTCGCGATGCATATCGACCCGGCTGAGGCGGAGCATCCCGAGGCGGTTGTGGCGCGGATCGTGGGGTTTCGGAAGGAATTTGACCAGGGCGCACTGACCCCAGTTCCGACGCTAACCGTGCGCAATGCCAAGATGTACATCGATGGGGTGATATCGGGGCCGGCGTATACGGGAGCGATGCTGGAAGCGTACCTGGTGAATGCGGGAACGGCGGATGCGCCGAGGTGGGTTCCTGGGCCGACACGGGGGCCGGAGCTGTATTATGCGCCGGAGAAGCTGGCGGTTTTGCTGGTGGAGCTGGCGAAGAACGGGATTGATCCGCATATGCATGTGGATGGGGACCGGGCGGTGCATGTGGCGCTGGATGCGATTGCGGCGCTGCGGGCGGCGATGCCGGGGGCGGATATTCGGCCAGGGCTGGCGCACTGCGAGATTGTGTCGCCGGCGGATTATGCGCGATTTGGGCAGTTGGGGGCTTTTCCGGTGCTGTCGATGCAGTGGGAGAAGCAGGCGCCGGATACGGTGGAGCAACTGCGGGATGCCATGGGACCGGAGCGAGCGAAGATACTGGAGCCGGCGGGAGTACTGCTGGCGGCCGGGGCGCCGGTGGCCTTTGGCAGCGATTGGCCTGTGGATCGGCTGGACGAGTGGTTTGCGCTGAAGGTGGGGGTGACTCGGCTGAATGCTCCAGAGGCGGGAGCGCAGTATCAGCACCGGCTGGGGACAGACCCTGGGCTGACGGCGACGCAGGCTTTACGGGCGATTACGATTACGGCGGCAAGGGAGTTGCATGCGGATGCAGTGAGCGGATCGCTGGAGGAGGGCAAGTTTGGCGACGTGATTGTGCTGGACCGGGACCCGCTGACGATTGCTCCGGAAGAGATTGCCAAGGTAAAGGTGCTGACCACGTTTGTCGGCGGCAAGATGGTTTGGGAGAGCAATGTGCGGTAGCGGCGGAAGGATGCGTCGGGTCGCGTGGGCGGGGCTGGGCGGAGTAAGCTGGTGAGACCATGAGCCAGAGCAATCAGCCTCCTCGCGTGCAGCTTGTACAGTCCCCGGATTACCGCGACACCTACGCCAACAGCGTGCAGATTCGGGTAAGTGTTTGGGACTTCCACCTTGTTTTCGGCCAGGCCAATTCGGAAGGGCCGGAGCAGTTGAGCATTCTGAACCATCAGGGGATTTTCCTGAGTCCGCAGCAGGCCAAGGCGCTGTGGAATGTGCTGGGGCAGAACCTGGCGCAGTATGAGCAGGCGTTTGGGGAGTTGCAGTTGGAGCCGCGGATACCGGACTTTCCGGCGGGCACAGTGAATTAAGAAGCGCCTGAGGCGATGCCAGAAGAGACGCCAATGCGGAAGAAGCTGCGCGGCCTGCCCTTTGCTGGGGTGGGACGGGGGGCGGAGTTGCCGGTGTGGGTGATTTTCCCGGTGATCTTCGCGGTGCTTTACCTGACCCACTGGAGCCTGCTGCGTTTGCCATACTACTGGGATGAGGCAGGGTATTACATTCCGGCGGCGTGGGATTTTTTTTGCACAGGATCGCTGATACCGAGTTCGACGTTGACGAATGCGCATCCGCCGCTGCCGTCGGTCTATCTGGCGCTGTGGTGGTGGGTTTCCGGGTTTACGCCGGAGGTGACGCGGGAGGCGGTGCTGATCGTGGCCGCTTTCGGGCTGACGGGGGTTTGGCGGTTGAGCCTGCGTCTGACGGGGTCGGCCGCTGTGGCTTTTTGGACGGTACTGCTGACGGGGCTTTACCCGGTGTGGTTTGCGCAGAGTTCGCTGGCGCACGCGGATATTTTTGCGGCGGCGGCTACTCTTTGGGCCCTGGTGTACGCGCTGCCAGAGCCGGTGGCCGGCAAGCCGCGACGGCTGTGGTTGGCGGCGATCTGGTTTTCCGTCGCTGTGCTGGCCAAGGAGACTGCGATTGTGACGCCGCTTCTGCTGGGGATGCTGGAGGTGGCGGGGAGCGTGCGGCAGCCTGCGGAGGCCCGGAGGCGGAGCTGGGCGGCCGCCGGATGGTACTCCGTGTGCGTGGTTCCGCTGGCGGGGTGGTATGCGTATCACCGGGCGAAGACGGGATTTGTGTTTGGGAATCCGGATTTTCTGCGTTACAACGCGACAGAGACGCTGGACCCTATCCGGATTCTGGCGGCGTTTGGGCACCGCTTGTTGCACCTGACGGCGCACATGAACATGTTTGTGCCGGTGCTGTGCGTGGTGGCGGCGCTGATGCTGGAGCCGGTGCTGGAGCGGAACGGGAGCCCGCGAACGATCTTCCGCGATGCGGAGGCGACGCGGGTGGGGCTGACGCGGATTGGGTGGCTGCTGCTGGGCAATGCGGCGGCATTTTCCGTGCTGGGCGGGGCGCTTTTGACGCGGTACCTGCTGCCGATGTTTCCGCTGGTGCTGGTGGTGTGCGTGGCCGTTTTCCGCAGCCGGGTGCGGGCGTGGCCCCTGCTGGCGGGTTTTGCGGGGGTTGCGTTCGTGACAGGGCTGTTTGTGAATCCGCCCTATGGGTTTGCGCCGGAGGACAACCTGACCTATGCGCACGTGATTCGGCTGCATGAGGCAGCGATTGACGAGCTGGTGGCGCATTACCCGGGGGCGACGGTGCTGACGGCATGGCCGGTGGTTGACGAACTGACGAAGCCGGAGTTGGGGTATCTGACGAGGCCGTTTGCGGTCGACAAACTGGAAGACTTTACGCAGGCGCAGATTGAAAAAGCTGCGCAGGACCCAGGAGGGTACTCGACGGCGCTGGTTTTCTCGACCAAAGAGGATCCGCCGGCACTGCCGTTCCACCTGAATACGCCGGCGATGGAAGAGCAGTATTTTGGGCTGCACCACGACATGAGTCCGCGAGCGATTGCCGAGCGGCTGGGCGGCACGATTGTGTGGGAGAAGACCGATGGGCTGGACTGGGCGGCGGTGATTCGATTTCGCCGGTCGTATGATGCGCGGCTGGAGCTGAGCCGCGGCCGGCATCCCTGAGGGGAGAAGAGGCTGGTTTCCGGAGCAGGGCGGTTGATGCGGAGCAGATTTGCGAGCAGCAATCGGGCCTATAATCAGGTTGACGTGACTCGACTGACAACAGCTCGCCTTCGCCCATGTTCCGCAGCGTTTGCTGCTGTGTTTCTGCTTGTTTTCAGCCTGCTGCCGGGCTACAGCCAGGCGAGTCCCGAAGCTAGCCAAGCGGATGACTCGACGCCGGGGCAGGGGCGGATACTGCTGGTGCTGCCGTTTGACAACCTGACGAACCCGACGGCGATTGACGCGGCGACAGTGGGAGCGACCGCGGAAGCGACGGAGCAGACCAACCTGGACTGGATTCGCGAGGCCGTGCCGGAGATTTTGAACAGCCGGTTTACCTCGGCGGGGTATCTGCCGCTGAGCCGGGAGGACCGGCTGTATACGCTGGATCATCTGGGGTTTCCAGAGACATTCCAGCCGAGCCGGGCAACGGAGCTGCGGCTGGCGCAGACGCTGGATGCCAACTCGATTGTGTTTGGGAGCTTTGCGGCGAACGGGACGAAGATCACGTTCAAGGCGCGGATTGTAGATGTGCCGGGGCTGCATCTTTCGAAGGAGATTTTTGTTTCGGGAGAGATTTCGCAGCTGCTGCCGCTGTTGAACTCCCTCGCGTGGCAACTGACGCGGGTGCTGGATCCTGGGTTCAGCGTGGCTGAGGAGACGTTTCGCGCGGCGGGATCGAAGATGCGGTTGGATGCGTTTGAGCAGTATGTTCGCGGCATTACCGAGCGCGACGTGGACGAGCGGCTGCGGCACTTGAAGAAGGCGACTGAGCTTGACCCCCAGTTTACGACGGCGTGGCTGGCGATTGGACGGCTGCAGTTTGCGACGCAGAAGTACGAAGACGCCGCGATTTCGTTTGGCCGGGTGACGCGGGGCGATCCGTCGGAGCTGGAGGCGGGGTTCTACCGCGGGCTGGCGCAGCTTTTCTCGGGCAACTACGGGCACGCGGAGGAGTCATTTGCGGCCGTGGCGCGGGTGCTCCCGCTGCCGGAGGTGGTGAACAACGAGGGTGTGTCGCTGAGCCGGCGGGGGAAAGATGCCGTGGCGCTGTATCGGCAAGCAATTGCGGCGGACCCGAACGATCCGGATTACCACTTCAACCTGGCGGTGAGCCTGAACCGGCAGGGCGCGAAGGCTGAGGCGCTGGCTGAGATGGAGCGATGCCTGAAGCAGCGGGCGACAGACAGCGAAGCGAGAGCATTGGCAGAGGCATGGGGCGGAGCTGACAAGCTTGGACCGGACAAGACGGCCGCCGACGCTGCGGCGATTGAGCCACTGGAGCGGATCAAGCGGTCGTACGACGGGGCGGCCTATCGGCAGGCTGCCTTGATGCTGGAGCAGGTAGAGACTACGCGCCTGGCTGCGTTGCCGGCTGCGCAGCGGGCCGCAAGCCTGAATCGCACGGCGCACGACAACCTGGACCGGGGTTTGCTGCTGGAGGCCGAGCGGGAGTTTCAGGCGGCACTACTGGCTGATGGCAACTCCGCGGAAGCCCATGCTGGGCTGGCGCAGGTGCGTGAACGAGCCGGAGACATGGACGGAGCGCGGACAGAGGCCCATGCAGCGCTGACTGCTCGGCCGACCGCGGAAGCGTACCTGGTGCTGGCGCGGATTGACTTGGCCGCGAGCCATTTGCCGGAAGCGCGCGAGGAGGCCGCCGACGCCGTCCGGCTGGACCAGGGAAATCGCGCCGCACGCGACCTGCGCAAGGCAATTGAAACCCGTATCGAAACTGAGCAGAAATCGCAGGTGAAGCCTGCCGATGCTGCTCCAGGAGCCCCGTCCGACAAGCCTGGGGACAAATCCCCCTCACCTGCCGAGAAGCCGCCCGCATAGAGGAGTTACTCCAATGCCTACGCGCCTCGTTGCTGTTTTGAGCTTCACGATTCTGGCTGTTTCGTGGTTTCTTGCAGTCCCCAGAGCAACGGCCCAAGCGGGCCCGCTGGTGTATCGGCTGACAATCGACGACACGATTCAGCCGGTGACGGCGTGGCGGCTGGAGCGGGCGCTGGCTGAGGCCAACAGGGACAATGCGGCGGCATTACTAATCGACCTGGATACGCCGGGGGGATTGGTGGACTCGACGCGGTCGATGGTCGGAGAGATTCTGTCGTCGCGGGTGCCGGTAATTGTGTACATTGCTCCGGCGGGTGCGCGGGGCGGGTCCGCGGGATTCTTCCTGCTGGAGGCGGCCGATGTTGCGGCGATGGCCCCGGGGACGAATGCAGGAGCTTCGCATCCGGTCCTGGAGGGCAGCACGCCAGACGAGACGATGAAGCAGAAAATGGAAAACGATGCGGCGGCGTTTCTGCGCTCGTACACAACCAAGCGTGGCCGGAATGCGGAGCTGGCCGAGGAAGCGGTGCGTGGATCACGGGCGTTTTCCGCGGATGAGGCGCTGGACGGGCACCTGATTGACCTGACTGCAGCATCGGACGGGGGGCTGCTGGCGGCCGTGGATGGCCGGACGATTGCGCGAATGGATGGGTCGCAGGTGACGCTGCACCTGAGCAATGCGCGGGTGGTGGATCTGCAGCCGACGATTCGCGAGCAGTTGCTGGGATGGCTGGCGAACCCGAACCTGGCGCTGCTGATGCTGGTGGCGGGCGCGCTGCTGATCTATCTTGAGTTCAACACACCGGGGACGATCGTGCCGGGTGCACTGGGCACGGTGATGGTGCTGGTGGCGGTGTTTGCGCTGAACCTGCTGCCGCTGCGCCATACGGCGCTGCTGCTGCTGGCCGCGGCAGTGGTGTTGCTGGTGCTGGAGATCAAGTTTACGACCCACGGAGTGCTGGGGGCGGCGGCGCTTGTGTGCCTGGCATTTGGGACACTGTCCCTGGTGGCTGCGCCGATTCCGGAGCTGGCGGTACATCCGGGTGTGGCGATTGCGCTGAGTCTTACGCTGGGGCTGATCACGCTACTGCTGGTGCGGCTGGCGATTCGGGCGCGGCGGAGGAAGTTTCTGCTGGGCTCGGCGGCCCTGGTGGGCGCGACGGCGAGTAGCATGGAGCCGTTGGGTGCGGAGCAGCCATATGGGCGGATCCTGGTGCAGGGAGAGATATGGGAGGCTCGGGCTAAGGAGCCGATTGCGGCCGATACGCCGGTACGGGTGCTGGCGGAGAAGGGCAACGTGCTGGAAGTGGAGGAGGCTGCGGAGGAAAAGACAGAGCCGGGAGCCTGAGCGGGCGGGATTTTCCACTCTCGTGCGGGGGATTCGGGCGTACAATCCCGATGAGTCACGAAGAGGTGTTTTATGGAATTTATTGGCTTCCCATTTCTCATTGCCGTCATTGTGATTGGGCTTTACCTGCTGAACTGCATCAAGATTCTGCGGGAGTATGACCGGGGCGTGATTTTCCGTCTGGGGCCGGTGCTGCCGCAGCCGAAGGGGCCGGGAATCATCTTTGTCTTCAAACCGATTGACCAGATGGTGCGGGTGAGCCTGCGGCAGACGATCATGGAAGTTCCGCCGCAGGACGTGATTACGCGGGACAATGTGACGATCAAGGTGAATGCGGTGGTGACGCTGCGGGTGATTGATCCTATTCAGGCGGTGGTGCGGGTGGAGAATTACGCCTACCAGACGTCGCAGTTTGCGCAGACGACGCTGCGGTCGGTGCTGGGCGAGGCGGAGTTGGACGAGTTGCTCAGCCACCGGGACAAGTTGAATCTGCGCATCCAGGACATTATGGACAAGCGGACCGAGCCGTTCGGGGTGAAGGTGCTGTCAGTGGAAGTGAAGCAGGTAGATCTGCCGGACCAGATGCAGCGGGCGATGGCCAAGCAGGCTGAGGCGGAGCGGGAGAAGCGGGCAAAGATTATCCATGCGGAGGGCGAGTTAGCCGCGGCGCAGAAGCTTGTGGAGGCCGCGCACCTGCTGGCGACCGAGCCGTTGACGATGCAACTGCGGTACTTGCAGACGCTTACGGAGATTGGCGTGGAGAAGAACACGACGATTGTGTTCCCGCTGCCGGTGGATCTGCTGTCGATGATTAAGGATGGGCTCACGAGTGGTACTCCCAAGGGCACGATAAGCGGGTAAAGTGGAGTAAAGGGCTGGGTTGGATTGAGCGTCGGCAGCCCTGATTTCTGCAAGGAACCCGCATGAGCACGACCTACCGCGAAGAAGAAGAGGAATACGAGCAGGCACCGCAGTCGACGGACGCGGATCTGACGATCAGCGGCACGACGCTGCTGGTGCTGTTCTTTTGCCTGGTGCTGTTGTGCGGGGTGTTTTTCGGGCTGGGGTATACGCTGGGGCGACGTGACCCTGGGGTGAGTAATGCGTTGAGCCCGGCGGCGAGCGCTGCGAGCAGCGGCAACAGCCACGGCAAGCCGGCGCCGACGAGCGAGCCGATTCCGCAGCCGACGACGGTGGCCGCGGGAAGCGGGGCGAACCAGTCCTCGGATGCGGGACAGGGTTCCGTGGCTTCGCAGACTGCGAGCAGCGCGCCGGTGCCGCAGGCGGAGACGCCGACACCGGCGGTTTCGCCGACCGTGCCACAGAGCCAGCCGGCGCAGACAAAGACGACGCAGGCGACAGTTGCTGTTCCGACGGCGGCTCCGGCGCCGATCATGGTGCAGGTAGCGGCGGTAAGCGAGCAGGATACGGCGGATCTGCTGGTGTCTGCGTTGCGCAAGCGGGGCTACTCGGTCGGGATCCGGCACGAGGCTGGAGACAACCTGATGCATGTGCAGGTGGGGCCGTTTACGACGCGGGCCGATGCGAATGCGATGCGGCAGAAGCTCTTGAGCGACGGGTACAACGCGATTGTGCGGTAGTGTTGTCGGCAGGGAGTAACTTACTTATAACTTTCTTCCTCTAGCGTGCCCAGAAACATGGGCTGCTCGCTGGTGTGCCTCGGTGCGCGGGCGGGAAGCGGAGTTTCTATTGGAATGAGTGATTTATGGCAATCTGGCGGGGGGCCCCAAAAATGTCTTTTTGGCCCTTTTTCAATCCACTCTAAAACATAGAGTGGTCGATTTCATTGGGCGTTTGCGGCTAAAAGCGAAGAAAAAGGAAACTAGAGTGATGTTTTTATTTACGTCCTCTTTTCTCTGTTGGCAAAGTAGTTCCGGAAAGCCTGTGGTTGCCGGCGACTCAGGGACTGGGTCGGGTTGGTCTCGATGGGGTTGGCTCTCCATTCGATTGTGCGCGCTTTGGGTTTAATTGCCGGCAAAGTTGGGGAAAGAATTTTGGGGCGGGGGAATTCCATCGTCGAGAATCCAGTCCGCATCGCGGTGTATTTCAAGGCAGTGGGGGCTTGAGAGGGTGGGGAGCAGGGCCGAGAGTTGCCGGAAGCTGTACCGGGGGCTCCCTCAGAGGCTGCTGCGCCATGGAGAACGAATGGCTTGCGTGTGCGGGCTGGAGCCTCAACCCTTCCCCCAAGCCTGTCGCTCCGCAGGACATTGCGCGGTTCGAAGCCGCAGATTCGAGCCGGCCAGGAGGAAGGACTGTGCGCTATCCTTCCATTCAGAAAGAAGACGTTTGGACCATGGACGAGGTGAATTGAGTTGAGCAAGGTTAGGGTGCTACCGGAACTGGGGACGACTTCTCTTGGAGAGGGGCCGCTTTGGGACGGCAATGCGCTGATATATGCCGACCTTGTGGAGGGTCTGATCCATCGGCACAGTTTTGAAAAGGGCACGCACGAGACGATAGCGGTGGGCGAAAACGTAGGTTTTGCGGTCGTGGATTCGCAGGGCGCGGTGGTCGCGGGGGTAGGCCGTGGATCGATATGGCGGCTGCGGTTTGAGACGGGGGAGCAGGAGACGCTGGCGCCTCCCGCGCGGGACTTGGCAGAGAACCTTGCCAACGATGGGAAGTGCGACCGGCGCGGGCGGCTTTGGGCAGGCACGAAGAGCCGGGAGGGAAGCGCGACAGATACAGGGTATCTGGCACGTCTCGATTCCCGGGGCCGTCGGCAGATCGAATGGCTCTATCCGGTCCATATTTCGAACGGCCTCGCATGGAGCCCGGACAACACGAAGCTGTACTACAACGACAGCACGGATGCCATCTGGGTCTTCGATTACGAGATGGAGACGGGCGCAATCGCCAACCGGCGCATCTTTGCCAAACTGGCAGAGGATGGGGCGGTTCCGGACGGCATGACCATCGACAGCGTGGGCGCCCTGTATGTGGCGATGTGGGGCGGCTCGCGGGTTGACGTGTACAGCGATGTTGACGGAGCGGGCGTTCGCACAGGCTCGATCGAGATTCCGACGGCGCTGCAGGTTTCAAGCGTTGCGTTTGGCGGCAGCGATTTGCGGACGCTGTTTGTCACATCGGCCTCAGTCGGAATGACGCCGGCTGATATGGAGCGCTATCCGGATTCAGGCCGGATATTTGCGATCGAGATGGCTGTTGCCGGCCTTCAGGAGACGCGCTTCGACCCCACGCTGTAGAGGATCGCAGACGAACCGGGGGCGCGGAGATGAATGTCGCTCGTGGCGTCAGGAGATAGGCGCAAGGAGGTCAAGAACAGTAGCGCAAGGAAGTGCGCGAGAAAGAGTATCCGAGAGATTCCGCGCGGCGGTGCCCGGAGTGCGCCGTGATACCTGTCTGGTGGCGGGACGAAGCAGGGGCAATGCAGGAGAAAGTGGATCGAACGGCGCGGCTCTGGAGCGGATAACTGCTCTTTTGTCATTCATAATAAGCGGGTTAATCCATCGCAATCCGGGCCGGGGACGGGCGTGGAGGGGGCTCACTGTCATGTACAATCTGGGTATGTTCCCCGCACTTGAGGATGCTTCCCTGTGTCCTGCCGAGAACAAGGTTGACGGACGCTGAATGGTTTCCGGGACGAGGTAGAGGATGGAAGGGCGTGCATCCGGGGAAGAAGCGAAGCTCGATCGCGCAAGCCGTCCGCTGTGTGTTGACCTGGATGGCACCCTTGTCAAGAGCGATACGCTCGTAGATTCTCTGCTGGTGCTGGTGAGGAAGCGACCGACAGCGCTGTTCCAGTTGCCGGGCGCACTGGCGAAGGGCAAGGCCGCGTTCAAGGCGCATGTGACCTCGCATGTGGCGCTGGATGTGGCGCATCTTCCCTACAATGCGCCGCTGCTGGAGTTTCTGAAAGAAGAGCACTCCCTGGGGCGGAAGATATACCTGGTGACGGGCGCAGATGCGCAACTGGCGCGCAGGGTTGCGGGACATCTGGCGCTGTTTGAGGATGTGCTGGCCAGCGATGGCAGCACGAACCTGACCGGAGAGCACAAGCTGGCGGGCGTAAAGGCGCGTTTTGCCGGCGGGTTCGACTATGTGGGAAATGCCATGCCGGATTTGCCGATGCTCTCCGAGTCCCAGGAGGCGATGGTGGCCAATCCCGATGGGCGGCTGAGCCGCAGCCTGAAACGGCGCGGGATAACGGTCGCGCGCAGCTTTCATGACCGTCAGAAGCCGCTGAAGGTGCTGCGCAAGACGCTGCGATTGCACCAGTGGGCCAAGAATGTTCTGATTTTTCTGCCGATGGTGCTGGCCCATACGGTGAGTTTGTGGCGGTTGCAGCAGGCGGTGCTCGGGTTTCTGTATTTTGGGCTGTGCGCGTCGGCGACTTACATTTTGAATGACCTGCTGGATATCGAGGCAGACCGCAGACATCCCAAGAAGCGATTCCGGCCGTTTGCCGGGGCGGATTTGTCGCCGATTGCTGGCGTGGCAATCTCCCTTACGTTTCTTGCCGTGGCGTTGGCGGGGGCCTACCTGCTTTCCCCGGAGTTTCTGCACTGGCTGCTGTTATATCTGGTGCTGACGGTGTCGTACTCGCTGTATCTGAAGCGATTGGCGTCAGTGGATGTGATTCTGCTGGCGGGGTTGTACACGCTGCGGATTCTGGCGGGTGGCGCGGCAACCCAGAGTGCGATTTCGCCCTGGATGGCTGCGTTTTCGATCTTCTTCTTCCTCAGTCTGGCGATGGTCAAGCGCTTCAGCGAGTTGCATAATACTCGCGAGCGCGGACAGATCCCGGCGAATGGCAGAGGATATCGAATCAATGACATAGAGCAGTTGCGCAGCGCCGGAACGGCAAGCGCATATGCCTCGATTGTGGTTTTTTCGCTGTACATCAATGCCAGCGGAGTGACAGATCTGTATCGTCATCCCTCTCGCATGTGGCTGATTACGCCCCTGATGATTTTGTGGGTAAGCCATGTCTGGCTTTTGGCCGGGCGTGGAGAACTGGACGAAGATCCAGTGATATTCGCCCTTACCGATCGCATGAGCCTTTTGATTGGCTTCGCGGCTTTCCTCGTTGTACTTTCCGCGGTTTGACGGGCAGCCCCATGGCATACGGGGGAAGGAGCGCTGGCAGGTTATGCCGAACGCAAAGTCAAGGTTTGAGTCCTGGGGAAGATATCCGCTGATTGAGTCTGAAGTGCATCGCCTGCGCTGGATGTCTGACTTTTCGGCGGAGAAGCTGCCCAGCGGTGATCTGCTTCCCGTGGGCGTGGGCCGCAGTTATGGAGATGTGTGCCTGCTGGACAATGGCACGCTGCTGGCGACCAGCGATCTGGACCGATTGATCGAGTTCAACGCGGAGACAGGTCTGCTGCGTTGTGAGGCTGGGGTGACGCTGGCGCAGATTCTTGACTTTGCCGTGCCGCGCGGATATTTTCTGCCGGTGACCCCGGGTACTAAGTTTGTGACAGTGGGCGGCGCGCTTGCCAACGATATCCACGGAAAGAACCATCACATTGCCGGGACATTCGGCAGTTGGGTCCTGCGTTTTGAACTGATGCGGACGGATGGCACGCGGATGATCTGCAGCCCGACGGAGAATGCGGAGTGGTTTCGGGCGACCATTGGTGGCTTGGGATTGACCGGGCTTATTCTGTGGGCGGAGTTTCAGCTGAAGCCGATTGTGACCAGGCGCATTCGCTATGCGGGCGAGAAGTTTGTGGGCATTGACGAGTTTGTCGAACTCTCACATGCCGCGGCAAAGGTTGAATACAGCGTGGCGTGGATTGATTGCGTGGCGAGTGGGCGCAATTTTGCGCGTGGAATTTTCATGCTGGGCGAGCACGATGACCAGCCTGAGCCCCTGACGGTGAGCAGGAAGGCGTGGCTGAGCTTCCCGGTGAATTTGCCGGAGCTTGCCCTGAACCGGGCGTCGATTGGTCTTTTCAATACGCTGTATTACAACAAGCAGTTTGGCAAGCGGGTGGAGAAGAGGATCGATTACGAGCCGTTCTTCTATCCGCTGGACAGCGTGCAGCACTGGAACCGGATGTATGGGAAAGCGGGGCTGTTGCAGTTCCAGTGCGCGCTTCCTTGGGAAGCGGGGAAGCAGCGCGGGATTACGCGGATTTTGGAAGAGATTACGAAGTCGGGACTGGCGTCGTTTCTTGCGGTGATCAAGGTGTTTGGGGATGTAAGGTCGCCGGGCATGATGACGTTTCCCATGCCGGGAATTACGCTGGCGCTGGACTTTCCGATTCGCCGGCAGACGAGTTTTGCGCTGCTGCAACGGCTGGCGGAAATTACCGTGGAGTACGGCGGCCGCATGTACCCGGCCAAGGACGCACTCATGACGCCACCGCAGTTCCAAGCCTTTTATCCGCAGTGGGAGCAATTTCAGAAGTATATTGACCCTCGGCTTAACTCAGCATTCTGGAAGAGGGTGACGGCCAATGTCTGATCGTGCCAAGACGAGTAACTTGAGGGTCCTGATTCTGGGAGCTACCTCGGCAATGGCGATGGCCACGGCGCGCAGGCTGGCACCACAGGGAGCCACATTCTACCTGGCCGGGCGCGACGCGGAACGTGTTGAGGCTGTGGCTGGCGACCTGCGCGTGCGCAGTGGGGTGGCGGCCTATGGCGAGGCGCTGGACCTGGCCGATACAGCCAGCCATGAGGCGATGCTGCAACGAGCCGTGACGGCGCTGGGTGGCATCGACCTGGCCTTGGTGGCCTATGGCGTTCTTGGCGACCAGGCGGAGGCGGAGGTGAGCTACCGGGCAGCTTCGGTGGTTCTGGAAACCAACTTCAACTCGGTCGTTTCGCTGCTGACGTGGCTGGGCAACTACTTTGAGGCACAGGGCAAGGGCGTGCTGGCGGTGATTTCGTCGGTGGCCGGGGATCGCGGACGAAAGAGCAACTATGTGTACGGCGCATCGAAGGCGGCGTTGAATGTGTTTCTGGACGGGATGCGCGCGAGGCTTGATCGCAAGGGTGTGCACGTGTTGACGATTCGGCCGGGATTTGTATCGTCTCCGATGACCTCGCACTTGCCGAAGAACAAGTTGTTTGCCGAGCCGGATGCCATTGCCGCGGGGATTCTGAAGGCGATTCGAAAGCGTAAGGACATTGTGTATCTGCCACCGATCTGGGGGCTGATCATGTTTATCATTCGCAGTATTCCGCAGCGTTTCTTCAAGAAGACGAATCTGTAATCAGATCACAGGTAACTGCGCAGACAAAAAGCAAGGGGGCATCGTCGATGCCCCCTTTGGGTTTTGCTTGCAACAGTGTCTGCTACGGGATGTAGTAGACCTGGGTTTGGGCGGAGTTGCCGTTGGCGTCCTGTGCCTGCAACTGCCAGTTATAGGTTGTCCCGGTTGTGAGGCTGGGGACCGACGGCGTGTTGCTGGAGTCGCCGGTCGGGTCAGTTCCCCAAACGATATCGGTTACCGTGCTTGGGAAACCGTTCAGGTTGGAGTTGTTGCCTGGAATCTGCCAGATGGTGTTGCCGTTGCTGTCGTTCATATAGAACTGGTAGGTGTAGCTGCTGGCGTTGGCTGGATAGGTCCAGGTGAAGGTTGGCGTGGTGCTGCTGCTGCTGGAGCCAGTGGGCGCCAGGTTGCTGGGCGCGTTGGCGGCGGTGAGAACGGCGGTCACCATGCCGGTAACCGTGCCGGTGCTGCCATCGCTGTAGGTGACAGCGAAGGTATAGCTGTTGCCGACGACAGGCGCGACATTGCCGAGGCTGAAGTTGTACTGGTACTGCGGATTTCCGCAGCTGCTCAGACAGACTCCGATATCGACAGGGATGACAACGTTCGGATTACTGGCTGCTGTGAGCGCAACGGCGACGGGCTGCTTGTTTGCGCCGCGGACGTTGAAGTTGACGCCGTAGCCGGTGCTGGTGCCGTACTGGTTGTTCTGGGTATAGAAACTGGTGGTGACGGAAGCGGTGCTGTTGACGGCCGGCAATGTAACGTTCTGATTGATCAGATTGCCGGTGGGGGTGGTGCTGCTGTTGTTGTTGTCCTCGGTGTTGCTTACATCTCCGGCATCGATCAGGCCATCGTTGTTCTGATCGAGGATGGCGAAGAAGAAGTAGGGTGTGGAAGTGTTGGGCACGTTGAACGAGAAAGCATTGGCCGAGACGTTCGACGGGGTTGAAATCAAGGTTGCGTAAGCCTGACCCGTGCTCTGGTTGAAGAAGCCAACATAGAGCGGGGCGGACGAGTTGACCGTGACGGTGGATGGGATGGTGACGGCACCCGAGATGTTCCAGGTGCTGGCCGAAGCAGCCAAGGCTCCGACGGTGACTGGGGTGGGCGTTGTCTGGCTGCCGTAGTAGGTCCAGGGGGTGTGAATGCCACCTGGCAACTCGCCCCTGGCGCGGAAGTAATAGACGGTTCCATTGCTGAATGAGCCGGTCATGTTCGCGAGCCCGTTATGGAGAATCCCGATGGGAGCCTTCTTGCCGTTTGCGACAAAGGCATAGCTGGATGGGCTGGTGAAGCTGGTTCCCGTACTCCACTGAACGGTGTAACCGCTGACTGTCTCGGTGCCCGTGCTGTCGGTAATTGCGCCATAGTTGATGACGACACCCAAGTTCGTGGGACTGATGGCGCTGAGCTTGGGGCCGGCGGTCGGCGTGACTACAGTGGAGTCGAGCAGAGTGAGGGCAACATTGGTCACATCGGTTGTGCCAACGGTCAGTGTGGTTGTTGGGAAGGAGGGGTCAAGCGAGTTCTCGGCAACATGGCCGAACATATCCATTCCGCCCTGGAAGGTGTAGTTTCCAGGAGGAACACCGCGAAGGGTAAAGGCTCCACCCGCGGTGAGCTGGGCTTCGGTGATGCTGGTTCCGTTGGGGCTGTTGCCGCCGCAGTTGGAGTTGTTGAGTTCGACGTAGACCTCGCCTGTATTGGTGCCGGCGTAGGAGATATTGCCGGAGACGGTCACGCCAAGGGTGGCACTGAAGGTTTCGCCATTGAGGTTGCCATTGCTGACGACCAGGTTGGGAATGGACGCGGGGTAGAAGACGGAGGATGGTCCGCTGATGGACGGCACAACGGAGTAGGTTCCGTTTTGCACGCCGCTGAAGGTGTAGTTTCCGCTGCCGTCAGTGGAGGTTGTCTGGACCACAGTGGAGCCCTGCATGAGCTTCACGGTAAAGGTCGGGTAAGTGGCCAGGTTGCAACTGTTGATGAATATCTGCCCTGTGATCTGAGAACCGGCGCTGTTGATCTGGATGGTGTAGGTGATTGTGCCGAAGGAGTTGCCGAGGCTGTCCGTGACTGAGACATTGGGTATGCTGACGGACTGGATCGCGTTCGGGGTACCCGTGACGGTGAGCTGGTTGAGGCCGTTGACGCTGACGTTGAGATTGTCGGCGAGGGCGACTCCAGCGCCGGAGACCTGTGAGCCGTTGACATACCAGGTATACCCGCTGCCGCTGCCGCCGGAGGCGGAGATGGAAGCCGAGTACGACTGGTTGACTGTGCCCGAGGGCCAGGGGTTGGGGCTGGCGGCTGGGAGGGAAAGCGCGGCGCCAATAGCGAAGCTGTAGGACTGTGTCGCGGTATTGCTGAGCGAGTCAGTTACCTTGGCCGTGAAGCTGACCGTGCCGGTGGAAGCCGGTGTGCCGGAGAGTAAGCCTGCGGTGGACAGGGTGAGGTTAAAGCTGGCGAGGTTATTGGTGCCGGTCGTGGTCCATGTGTAACCGGTACCTGAGCCTCCTGCAGCAGTCAGTGTCTGCGAGTAGGACTTGCCGGAATAGCCGTTGGGTAGGCTGCCGGTGGTGATCGTGAGCGCGTTGGATGCTGTGACGGTGAAGGTAACGGTGGCAGTGTGCGATTGGCTATCCGTCACCGTTGCGGCGAAGGTTGCCGTCCCCGAGGAGAGAGGCGTACCGGAAACCAGGCCGGAAGAGTTGAGCGTTAGATTGATGGCAGCCAGGCTGCTGGTGCCGGCCGAGTTGGTGGCCCAGGAATAGCCGTTTGACCCGCCCGTGGCTGCGAGGCTATGGGAGTAGGCCGCGTTGATGGTGGCTCCGGGCAGGGTTGCTCCCGTAGAGATGGCAAGGGTCGCTTCAATGGTGATGCTCGTGGTGGTGTTGGCAGTGTTTCCAGCCGAGTCCTTTACGGTAATGACGACGTTGGAAACGACGCTCGCGTTGGTGGCGTTGGCCGGTGTGCCGGAGATTTGGCCGGCGGTGGACAGGCTGAGGCCGCTGGGCAGCGTGGACCCAGGTGCGGCAACCCAGCTCCACTGAATGCCCGCGCCAGAGCCGCCGCTGTAGCCCAGGTTGATAGGCGTATAGGGCGTACCTGGGTAGCCGATGGGCAGAGATGGCTGGGTGATGGAGATGCCGGTTCCGATGGTAAGCGAGAAGCTCGCATTTGCCGAGTTGCCGACTGAGTCAGTGGCCTTGATGCTGAAGCTGTAGGAGTTGGCCGTGGTGGGGTTGCCGGTGATGAGGCCGCCCGTGCTTAGGGACAAGCCGGCAGGCAGATTGGAACCTGAGTTCAGCGTCCAGGCGTAGCCGGTGCCAGAGCCGCCGGAAGCGGCCAGCTGCTGCGAGTAGCTGCCGTTGCCGACATAGCCCGCGGGCAGAGTGGTCCCGGTGGTAATGGAGACACCGGCGTTGACGGTGATGGAGAAGCTGCTGGTCTTGGAGCCGCCGACAGAGTCAGTGACCTTGAGGCTGAAGCTGGCGGTGCCGGTGGCGGTTGGAGTGCCGGAGATGGTGCTGCCGGAAAGCGTGAGGCCAGCGGGCAGCGTGGTGCTGTTGGCCAAGGCCCAGCTGTAGCCAGAGCCGGAGCCACCGGTGGCTGCAAGCGATTGCGAGTAGTGGGTTCCGTTGTAGCCTGTCGGCAGAGTCGTCGACGTGCTGATGACCAGCGGAGCATCGACGACCACCGAGAGAGCCTGCGTGGCCGTGGCGCCGAGTGAGTCAGTCACCTTGGCGGAGAAGCTGGCTGTGCCTGCCGTGGTGGGCGTGCCGGATACGACGCCCGCGCTGGACAGGGTGAGGTTGTAGGTGGCGAGGTTACTGGTTCCTGTCGTCGTCCAGGTATAGCCGGTGCCTGAGCCTCCGGCAGCGCCGAGAGTCTGCGAGTAGGCGGTATTGGTGTAGCCGAGAGGCAGCGTGGTGGTGGTGACGGTGAGCGCGTTCGTGGCCGTGACGGTGAAGGTCACCGTTGCGGCGTGCGACTGGCTGTCCGTAACTGTGGCGGCGAAGCTTGCCGTCCCTGCAGAAGTCGGGGTCCCGGAAACCAGGCCGGAGGAGGCAAGGGTGAGATTGATGGCAGCCAGGCTGCTGGTGCCGGCCGAGTTGGTTGTCCAGGAATAGCCGCCCGCGCCGCCCGTGGCCGCGAGGGTCTGGGAGTAGGCCGCGTTGATGGTGGCTCCAGGCAATGTAGCACCGGTGGAGATGGCAACGGAAGCTTCAATGGTGATGCTGGCGTTGGCAGTCGCGGTATTCCCGGCTCCGTCGGTTACCGAAATGACGACGCTGGAGACGGTGCTGGTAGTGCCAGTATTTGATGCCGTGCCGGCGATGATGCCGTTGGTGAAGGTGAGTCCGCCGGGCAACGAAGATCCGCTGGCGGCTGCCCAGCTCCACGTGTATCCAGCGCCCGAGCCGCCGGTTGCGGATACTGTGGTGGAGGGATAGGCCGCGCCGTTGTAACCCATGGGCAGGGTTGGCACAGTGATGGTGATGCCTGCCAGGATGGGCAGGGTGAAGGTTGCGGAGGCGGTGTTGCCGACCGAGTCCGTTGCGGTGATGCCGAAGGTTGGATTGCCGGTAGCCGTGGGTTTGCCGCTCAACACTCCAGCGGAGGTGAGGGACAGGCCGGCTGGCAGTGTCGAACCGCTGCTGAGGGCATAGGTGTATCCCAAGCCGGAGCCGCCTGTTGCGGCCACCGTCTGGGAGTAGTTGCTGCCGACGTAAGCGCTGGGCAAGGTGGTGCCGGTGGTGAAGCTGACGCCTGCGTTGACGGCGATGGCGAAGTTGCCGGTGGCCGTGTTGCCGGCCGAGTCGGTGACCTTGGCGGTGAAGTTGGTAGTCCCGGTGGCGGTTGGCTTGCCGGTGATGGCTCCGCCTGAGGAGAGGCTGAGGCCCGCGGGCAAGGTTGTTCCGCCGGAGAGCGACCAGCTGTATGGGAAGCCGGAACCGCCAGTGGCAGCCAGGGTTTGCGAATAGCTGGAGCCGACGTATCCAGAGGGCAGGGTGGCCGAGGTTACGTTGAGGGCGGGATAGTTGATGGTGATGCTGTCGCCATTCTGCTGGGCAGAGTCGCCGAAGGCATCCGCGGCCGCTACGGAGAAGGTCTTTGTTCCGACGGCGGTAGGCTTGCCGGTGATGGCGCCCGCAGTCGATAAGCTAAGCCCGGCAGGCAGAGAGGAGCCGCTGGCCAGCGAATACGTGAGCGTGCCGGCGCCGCCGGTTGCCGCGACGCTGCCGGTGTACGAGGAGTTGAGGGTGCCTGCAGGCAGGGTAGGCGCGCCAAAGAGAATGGCCGGGGCGGGAGCGATGGTGATGCTCAAGCTAACAGTGGTGGCCGTCAGTGCTGTCGGCGTGCCGGAGTCCGTCACCGTAAAGATCAAATTGTTGTAGGTCCCGGCGCAGGCAGGGGTGGGCGTGCCCGTGAGCGTGGTGCTGGAGCCGGAAGTGACAATCGAGAGGCAACTGGGCAGTGTTCCGCTGGTCAGCTTCCATGTATAGGGGGCTATGCCCCCTGTGGCCACCAGAGACTGGGAGTAGACCGAGCCCACCGAGCCGGGGGAGAGCGCTGCGGTAGTGATGGCCGGCGCCGCGGGGATCGTGATGGTGACCGAGGCGGTCTTGGTGGCATCGGCGACCGAAGTGGCGGTGATGGTAGCCGACTGGGAGGATGCCGTGGGCGCTGGTGCGGTGTAGGTGGCGCCGGATGTCGAAGTATTGGACAGCGCGCCCGCGCCAGTCATGGCCCAAGTCACTCCAGCGGCAGCTTTGTCGTTGGCGACGGTTGCCGTGACGGTAATTTTGTCTGCGCCGTCGACGGTGGAGGAGCTTGCTGTGACAGTGACGCCCAGCGGTTTGGAGGAACTGCCGCCGCAGCCCATAAGACTCATGCCGGTGAAGGTGAATACTAAGCTAAACAGCAGAAAAACAACACTTTGCTTGCGTAGACCACTTACTATACCTTGCATGAACTTTCCTCCAGGTCCCGGGCCGTGCTTTCCCTTTTTGCGGGGTCAGTAATCTAGCTATCCGGTTACCTCTGTCTCGTATACAAAGAACGCGTAATGGCGCGCCGAAACCCGCCAGGAATTCTTGCGCCGAAGAGTACCGCAAAGAATTCGGATAGTCAAACGGACGGGATTCCATCGATATGGGCCAATCAGTTACAGTCGATGGCAACCGGGATGGAAGATTGATAACTGTTCGAGTCAGGGCGGTGGGATGGATTTGGACGAGACAGGCTGGGCACAAGTCAAAGATGCTTTTCAGACGCTCCTGGAAATGGATGCCGCAGGGCGCGCGGTGTACCTGGCCAGCGAATCCGTGCCGGAAGATCTGCGGCGAACGCTGGAGGAACTGCTGCGAGCCAACGAAGAGGCAGGTTCGTTTCTGAACCTGCCGCCGGAACTGTCGCCAGCCGAGGCGCCGATGGCAGTGCGTTCCGCGGCTCAGGGGCGGTTGCCGGATGGATTTCTGCTGGCGCGGCGGTTCCGGGTAAGGAGGTTCCTGGCGAAGGGCGGGATGGGCGAGGTCTATGAGGCCGACGACCTGGAGTTGAAGATGCGGGTGGCGATCAAGACGATCCGCCCTGAGATTGCGGCGTACGCGGGCGTTCTGGAGCGGTTTCGCCGGGAGGTGCAACTGGCGATGCAGGTGACGCATCCGCATGTCTGCCGGGTATTCGATCTGCTTCGAGACTGCGACTCCAGCTTGGGCGAGATCGTTTTTCTGAGCATGGAGTTTCTGGAAGGTCCGACGCTGGGGGCGGTTCTGCGGGAGCAGGGGCGCATGACGACCGAGCGAGCGATGGAGATATTGCTTCAGGTTCTGTCTGGCCTGAAGGCGGCTCACGGGGCCGGGGTGCTGCACCGGGATTTGAAACCGGAGAACATTGTTCTGGAAGCGGGGCGCGACGCAGCAGTGCGGGCGGTGATTACCGACTTTGGCATGGCGTGGAGCGCGAAGTCGAGCGTCGACCTGACGCTGACGGGAAGTGGGCAGGTACTGCTGGGCACACCCGAATATATGTCGCCGGAGCAGATTGAGGGGAAAGAGTTGTCGGCTGCCTCCGATATCTATTCGTTGGGCCTTGTGATGTACCAGATGGTAACGGGGACTCAGGCGTTTGCGTCGGAGACTCCGCTGTATTCGGTGCTGCGCCGGATGACGGAAGCTCCGCTGCCGCCAAGCCGGGTGGAGGCGGAGATTGATCCGCGCTGGGACAGGATTGTCTCGCGGTGCCTGGACCGTGATGTGAAGCGTCGATACGGGTCAGTGGCGGAACTGGAAGCCGCGCTGGTGGAGCGGATGCGACCGGCCCGCGCTGGGGAGGCGCGGTGGTGGCGACAGGTGGCAAACGCGCGGCGGTGGCTCTTCTCCGGACGCGGGGAGACCTTCGCAATTGCCGGTCTGGTGTTGTGTGTGACCGGGATTTGGGCGACAACCTGGCCGCTGCACGGTGGGGTGCCCGCCGGTCACAATCTGACGCTGGTGCTGGCCGATGTGGTGAACACGACAGGCGATGCAATGCTTGACGACACCCTGAATGTGGCGATTGGGGCGAAGCTGCAGCAGTCGCCATTCCTGAGCGTGATGCCGGACGCCAAGGTGCGGGAGCAGTTGCGGTTTATGGGTCTGGCGGATCACGCGCGATTGACGGAAAGCGTGGCGCGCGAGGTATGCGAGCGTGGCCAGGGGCAGGTGGTTGTGCAGGCCTCGATTGCCGGCACGGCGCAGGGCTATCTGCTGGGGATGCGGGCCGAGCAGTGCCAGACGGGGAAGGTGTTGGCGGACGAGAGGATTCCGGTGGACCGCCAGGCCTCTGTGCTGCAGGCGCTGGACCAGGCAACGGACGCGATTCGCCCGAAACTGGGCGAATCGTTGGAGTCGATTCGCAGGTATGATGTGTCGCTGGGAGAGGCGACCACGAATTCTCTGGAGGCGCTGGCGGAGTTTTCCGCGGGCGGCAACTGGAGCAGTCCAGGACCGGCGGCGCTGGCGCATTACCAGCGGGCGATTGCGCTGGACCCAAACTTTGCGCTGGCCTATGCGCGGCTGGGGACAATCTACGGCAACATGGGCGAAACGGAGCGATCGGAGGCTGCGCTGCGCGAGGCCTGGGACCGGCGGGATCGGGTGACGGAGTGGGAGAGGTTCTACATCGATTCGCATTATTACGGATTTGTCACGGGAGAGATTGAGAAGGAGAAGGCGACCTACGAGCAGTGGGCGAGCGTCTATCCGCATGACATGGCGTGGACGATGAACCTGGGCGTGGATTACGGGTTTGCAGGCGAGTTTGACAAGGCGGTGGCGCTGCAAAAACGGGCCAGCGAGGAAGAGCCGGGCAACGCCGCCAGCTATGCCAACCTGGCGCAGTATTACTTGGCGGAAGACAAGCCGGACGAGGCCGGCGCGGTGCTGGACGAGGCACGGAAACTGCACATTGTGGATGTGTCGCTGCAAACGGACCGCTACGATCTGGCCTTCTATCGCGACGATGCGAATGGGATGCAAGCGCTGATGACGAACGTGGCGGAGGATCCGTCGGCTGAGGATGCGCTGTGGTCGCGGCAGGCGGCCACGGAGGACAGCCAGGGCCATCTGGCTGCGGGAGTGGAGGACGCCGAGCGCGCGGCCGAAGTGGCGCGCCGCGGCGGCAACCAAGAGAGCAGCGCGAACTGGCTGGCCGCCGAGGCTGTGCGCCAGGCGGCAATGGACGCGCCGGCAAGCGTCAGCAGGCTGATTGCGCAGGTTGCCGCGATGCCCAAAGCAGCGCGCGGGCGCGATGAACAGGTGATGCTGGCGCAGGCCCTGGTGGAGAGCGGGGAAGCAGCGCGGGCCGCGGCGATAATGACGGAGTTGGAGAGGCGCTATCCGCTGGATACGCTGATTCAGTCGTACTGGGGACCGATTGTGCGGGCGGAAATGGCGCTGGATGCCGGCAAGGCTGCGGAAGCTGTGCGGCTCGCACAGCTGGCCGAGCCATGGGACATGGGCATTTTTTCGCCGGGACAGTGCATGGATGCGGCCTATGTGCGCGGGCGGGCTCTGCTGGCTCAGCGCCAGGGAGCAGAGGCGGCGGTCGAGTTCCGCAGGATTCTCGACCATCGCGGCGTGGTGTTGAGCTGTCCGAACTCCGCGCTGGCGCAACTGGGTCTGTCGCGGGCGCTGGCCACGAGCGGAGACGCGGCGGCCAGCCGTCATGCGTATCAGGATTTGTTCGCGTTGTGGAAGGATGCCCAGCCCCGGCTAAAACCGTTGCAGCAAGCGCGCGTCGAATATGCAGCACTGCATTAGAATTACTTGGTTCCGGTTTTCAGGATCAAGCATGTGCTGGTTGGAGAGTTGCGCTTGGACGCTGACACCACGAAGGTAACCATTCTGCTGGCCCAGTTGTCGCAAGGGGACCGGAGCGTGATTGAACGGCTGATGCCCCTGGTGTATGCGGAGCTGCATCGGCGGGCGGCCAGCATCATGCGGCGGGAGAGGAGCGATCACACGCTGCAGCCGACCGCACTTGTGCACGAAGCCTACCTGAAGCTGGTCCAGCAGCGAGAGCCGAACTTCAAGAACCGCGTCCATTTCTTTGCCATGGCAGCGCACCTGATGCGACGGATATTGGCCGATCATGCGCGGGCGAAGCTGAGCGCGAAGCGCGGTGGCCGGCAGGACACGATTGTCTTCGACGACGCGATCCAGATTCGCTCGGATACGCCGGCTGGACTGGTTGCCGTGGACGAGGCTTTGGCGCAACTGGCATTGCTTGATCCGCGCCAGGAGCAGATTGTGGAGATGCGCTTTTTTGGCGGACTGACGGTGGAAGAAGTTGCCGGCGTGCTGGGCGTCTCCACGCGCACCGTGGAGCGGGAGTGGACCATGGCGCGAGCATGGCTGTACGCACAACTGAAGGAAGCGCACGTCGGCCACTAAGCGAAGCGAGGCGGCAATCGAGGTCGCAAGGAAAACCGCACAATTCCTTGCAGGGAATTGGGCGGTTCTGCGAATGACGCGGGTTGCTTAGAAGTTGAAGCGCGCGCCGAACTGGAACTGGCGTGGCAGGTTGGCGTCCGAGGTGATCTGTCCAAAGCCGGCCATGTTGTCCGCGGTCGGCGAAGGGTTCCAGAAGACGTTGGGGTAGCCGAACTGCACGGAGTTGGTGACGTTGTAGGAGGAGACTTCGAGACGCAACGTGCGCTCGCCGCCAAGCGAGAGATTCTTGTAGAGCGAAACGTCCAGGTCGTGCGCGCCGTCGGTGCGGACGTGGGACAGGAACGCAGGTGCGGTTCCGGCCACGAAGGGGCTGGCGGGCTGGGCGAAGCAGCTGTAGTTGAACCACATCGTCGGCGTATGCGGAGCGCCTTTGGCCGGGTCGCAGATCTGGTCCACGCGCTGGGCGAAGTACAGGTTCTCTGTGCCGTTGGGTGCGGCGATGGGCACGCCCGTGCTCAGGTAGGCGATAGTGTTGATGGTCCATCCGCCGAGAGCTTCATCGGCCGCACCATGCAGGTTGATCCAACGCCCTTTGCCGATAGGCAGATCGTAGGAAGCCTGCCAGTTGAACTGGTACTTCACGTCCTGGGCGCTGATGGAGTGCTCGAGCTTCAGGTTCTGCCAGTCCTGCGGCGCGCCGTTGCCGTGATAGCCGACGAAGCCGAGCGGCGGTGCGCCATCGTCGGTGACGATCTTGCCCCAGGTAAAGGTGGCCAGCGTGGTGAAGTGGCTGGTCATCCGCTTTTCCAGCTTGGTCTGCAGCGAGCTGTACTCCGAGTCGCCGCCGGGGTAGGCATGCACCATGACGCCATTACCTGCGCCGTAGTTGCCGTTGCCAAACTGCGGGAAGGGCTGCAGGGCCATCCATTGAGGAACGGTCGCGGAACCATAATAGGCATTGGTGCTGGGCAAGATGGCTTCCCAGGGGTTGGCCACCATGCAGCTGGGGTCGCCTGTGACACAAAGGCCGGCGCCATACTGCTGGATGGTCTGGAGCGACAACTGGTTCAGATCAACGCCGCCAAGCGGCAGGAAGAGCCCTCGACTGCCCACATACGCGGCGCTCAGAATCGTTTGATGCGGGAACTCGTACTCCAGCCCGAAGTTGAAGTTGTAGGTGGTCATGGTGCGCTGCGAGTGCAGCACGGTATTCAGCGTTCCGCCCAGGTTTGTCTCCGGGCCAAGCGAGGAACCAGTCAACTGCACCACGCCCTCGGGAAAGGGATTGCCGAGCGAGTAGCAGCCGTTGACATCGCCATTGTTCACGCAGTCTGAGCTGCTGTTGAAGATGGTGTTGCCGTCGGCGTTGAACTGGGTCGGATTCCAGTTGGTGACAGTGGAAAATCCGTCGCTGTTCAACGACGGGTTGGCCACCATCTGCGCGCTGGGCCCGTAATAGATGCCGCCGCCGCCGCGAACCACCAGATGAGGAACCGCTTGCCACGCCAGGCTCACGCGCGGGCCCAGATTGCCGAGGTTGGTGGTGAACGGGTCGCGGTTGCCGCCGGAGGCGAATTGCTCGGCGCCGGTGAGCGAAACGCCATTGGAGCTGTAGGCCAGGTTGGGGTTGAAATATTCCAGCCGATTGTGGCGCTCGGTGCGCCCACCGAAGATGTCCCAGCGCAGACCCACGGTCAGCGTAAGCGCGTGGGTTACGTGGAAGACATCCTGGGCGAAGGCTGCGTAATACGGATTGGCCTCGGCGGCGAAGATGTCCTTGGTGAAGTTGTAGGATTCAGCGCCCGGCACCTGGCCCATGCCAAGCAGGAATGCGGCAAAGTCGCTGCCGTCGTCCGCTAGGGCGGTGGAACTGGTGGCCGTGTCGTCAAAGCCGTAGAGGCCGCTGGGCGAAGGCGGCTGGCCGATGTTCATGAACTTCTTCTGGTACTCGATGCCGAGGTCGATCTCGTGCTTGCCCAGAACGTTCGTATAGGTCGCGCTGGCGTCGGAGTTTTCGCTGGCAAACAGGAACGTGTTCCAGTTGGCCGTGCCACCGATCATCGAAGTGAAGTTGCCGAAGGATATGATGGGCAGCGTCTTGTACAACTCCTCCTGCGCCAGGGCCTGGGGAAAGCCCAGCGTGGTGATGTCGAAGCCTGTCTGGCGTGGGTCGCCACCCTGATTCTCATAGTGGCGCGTGAAGGAGTAGCGCAGCTGCAGCATGGAGGTGGGCGTCAGCGTCAGGTCGTCGGCCAGCAGCACATTGCGGCCGTTGGTCACGTTCTGGTAGTAGTTCGCATCCCACATGCTCTTGAAGAAGTTGAAGTTGGAAAAGAAGAGACGATCAAAGGAGAAACGTCCGAAGATGCGCTGCTTTTCACTCTGGTACCAGTCGGTGCGGATGTCGAACTTCTGCGCGTTGTAGGGGTCCAGTCCGGGCAGGTAGTAGTTGCCGATGTGGTAGGGCCCGGTGCCGGCGCTGTTGGGCTCGGGAAACTGCGCGGCAAACTTGAGCGCGATGGCGTTCAGGTTGCCGCTGGGAATTTTGTTGCCGCTGAAAGCCTGCCGCGTGCCATCGGCATTGTCCGGCGCCAGCGGGTTGTAGATGGTGTAGCTGTCGCCAGAAAAGTCCCCGGCACGCTCGGGGTCGGTCGGCACGGTAAAGGTACCGCCACCGTCAAACTGCTTCTGCTGCGTGGCTTCGTAATCGGCAAAGAAGAAAAGCTTCTTGTGCAGAATTGGCCCGCTGAACGAGCCACCCTCCTGATAGCGGTAATAGTCCGGCGCGGAGCTGCCCGGGTTGTTGAGCTTGTTCATGTAATCGTTGGCGGCCATGGCGTTGGGGCGGATGTAGACAAATCCGTCGCCGTGAAACGTGTTGCCGCCGGCCTTGCTGGCCAGGCTGATCACGCCGGCCCCGCCGCTCTCGTACGTCGCCGGTGTGTTCTGGGTCTCCACGCGATACTCATCCACGCCGTCCTCCGGCACCTGGAAGGCGGGAATGATGCTGGCTGCGTTGTTCTCCGCAATGCCCAGCGGGCTGCCGTCAAGCATATAGTAGACCGACCCCTGCAAAGCGCCGTTGATGGTGTAAGTGGACACGTCGGCACCCGGGCGGGAGTTGAAGATGGCGCCAGTATCGGACGAGTTGGGCGTGCCGTTGGCCGGGTTCACGCCGGCGCTCAACTGAACCAGCTGGAAGACGTCGCGCGTGAGCAGCGGAACGCGGTCGATGACGTCAGAGGAGATGAGCTGGCCGACGGTGGAGTTGCTGGTTTCGGCCAGGTCGGTGGATGTGGTAACGGTGACCACTTCATTGACTGCGCCGACACGTAGGGCGATGTTGACGGCGCTGACCTGGTCGACGCTCACGGTCACATTGCCCTGCGCCACGGTCTCAAAGCCGTCGTGGCTGGCGGTGACGGTGTAGGCACCCGGTGTGAGCGAGACAAAGGAGTAAATGCCGGCGGCACTGGAGACAGTCGACTGGGAGATGCCGGTTGAGTGGCTGAGGACGACGACCTTTGCCCCGGGGATGATGGCTCCTGTGGGGTCCGTGACAGTGCCGTTGATGCCGCCGCGGCCGGCCTGGGCAAATGCCTGGGCTGACAAGGCGATATACAGCAGAAGAAGGAAGGCGATCCGACAACAGCGCGGGAGCTGGGGCAGGTTGGTGGTCATGGCGTCCCTCAAAAAAGTGCAATTCAAACGTTTGAACTTCTTGGATTGTTACTGTAGGATGATTGCCAATGCCTGTCAAGAAAAATTCAATGGGCACCTGGGACAGGCAAAAACATTCATTCGCGGAGGTGCCCAAAGACCGTGTAAAGTCTATTTTTGCATCGGATTCAGCTTTACGGAAGACTCAGACCCCGGCGAGCTCGTGCCGGAAAATTGAAATGGAACCCCATGGAAGCGAACTGGAGGCAGGGAAGTGCCGCAACGAAAGTCTGGCCATGTGACGCTGCTCGATATCGCCCGCGCCTGCGGGTATTCCGTCTCGACGGTCTCCATCGTGCTCAGCGAGGCTCCGCTCTCGCAGAATGTGGCTGCCACCACGCGCGAGGCCATCCGCGCCATGGCCAGCCAACTCGGCTACCATCCCGATGCCTACGCTCGCTCCCTGCGCCGCCGTCGCAGCCAGACCATCGGCGTGCTGGCCTACGACCTCTCAGATCCCTTCTGCATTCCCATCATGCGCGGCATCCAGACAGCTCTGCAGCCCGACGGATACCTTCCCCTCCTGATGGATGCACAGACGCAGCGCAAGCTGTTTGACAGCTATCTGAAGATGGTCCTGGAGCGCCGCGCCGAGGGGGTCATCGTCATTGCCAGCTGGATTTTTGAAGAAGCCAACCTCCTCGCCGATATGGAAAAGAACCACGTCCCGATTGTGATTGTCGGCCGTGACCTGACCAGCCGCGGCATTCACTCCGTAGCGGTGGACAATGAGGCCGGCGGTGCCCTGGCCATGCATCACCTGCTGGAGTTGGGACATCGGCAAATTGCCGTCATCCGCGGCCCGGTGGAGATGTTCGACAGCGAACCACGCTTTGCCGGGGCGCAGCGTGTGGCCGCGGAGGCAGGGGTTCCATTGGATGCGCGACTTGTTTTCGAACTGCCGGATCTTGTGGACCCAACTTCAGGCTTTGAGGGCGGCGTGAAACTGACGCGGCAAATGCTCGCCACCGGCTTGCCCTTTACCGCCGTGCTCGCTTTTGATGACCTGACCGCACTCGGCGTTGTGCGCGGATTGACAGAGGACGGAATACGCGTTCCGCAAGACTGCACGGTGACCGGCTTTGACGATGTGTTGCCGGCAGCGGTTTCCACGCCCGGCATGACGACGATTCGCCAACCGCTTGCGGAGATGGGCGCGGTGGCTGCGCGCTGGGTTCTGGAAGCGATTGAGTCTGGCGATGCGGCTGGGCATGGGACAACACGGTTGCACAATGCAAGGCCGGAGTTGGTGGTGCGGGGCTCATCGGCGCCTGTTGCTGGCGACGGTTAGCCGAGAGGGTAGAGAGCTTGAAAAAGCTTGACAGGGCAGGGGGAGCGGTAGATAGTCTCGATATTCAAACGATTGAAACGATGCTTTTCCTCGTATCGAGCCGCGCTCTTCACCCCAGTTCTGCAGCGAATGAACCCAGCAGTAAACCTGCCGGCGCTGGCGCTGGCAAACGAATCCTGGAGGCTGTTGTTCTCATGAAGCCATGGTCGATGTTCACAATCTTCGCAGCAGGTGCACTGTCCATCGCCGTCCACGCGGCAACCGTCACTCCGCTTCATGACGACTGGCGGCTGCAGTCCGCGTGCAAGCTCGACGCAACTGGCGAAGCGATTTCGACAGGCGCATACTCCGCGGATGGATGGCTCAAAATTCAGGTTCCCAGCACGGTCGTCGCAGCGCAGGCACGCGCTGGCCAAATCCCGGATCCCTACTACGGCACAAACCTTCGTCAGCTACCCGGCGTAAGCTACCCGATCGGGCATAACTTCGCCAACCTGCCCATGCCGGCAGATAGCCCGTACCGCTGCGGCTGGTGGTTCCGCAGGACATTCTCCGTGCCCGCCGCCACTGCCGGCCAGCGCACATGGCTGCACTTCGGCGGCATCAACTATCGCGGAGAAATCTGGCTCAACGGCCAGCGCATCGCCGACTCCAAGTCCGTTGCCGGAGCCTACCGCACCTACGACTTTGACATCACGGCGAGCCTGAAGCCGGGCGCGGAAAACGTGCTCGCGGTGGAGACTTTTGCGCCTACCGAAAAGGACCTGGGCATCAACTGGGTCGACTGGAATCCCTGCCCGCCAGACAAGGATATGGGCCTGTGGGGCGCGGTCGATCTGGTCACCACCGGCGCGGTCACCGTGCGCTCTCCATTGGCCGTGACGCACTTCGCCGAGGACACGCTCTCCCTCGCCGACGTGACTGTGTACGCGGAGTTGCACAACGCGCTGGACCACGCGGTGAAGGGCGTTGTTTCCGGCTCCGCGGCAGGCGCGCACTTTGAAGAACCAGTGGAGTTGGCGGCGAACGAAGATCGAACGGTCGTCTTTACACCGGAAAAATTTCCCGCACTCCATCTGCGCAATCCAAAGCTTTGGTGGCCTGAGCAGATGGGCCAGCCGCACCTGGAGCAACTCACCGTTGCCTTCCATGCGCAGGGTGAACTCTCCGATGAAAAGACTGTCCCCTTCGGCGTGCGCGAAATCACTTCAGAACTCACCGCCAACGGCAGCCGTCTCTTCCGCGTGAACAGCAAACCAATCCTGATTCGCGGCGCAGGCTGGTCGCAGGACATGCTGCTGCGCGCCGATAACGACAAGCTGAAAAACGAGTTTCACCTGGTGCGCGCCATGCACCTGAACACCATTCGACTCGAAGGCAAAATGGAGAGCGAAGAGTTCTTCCGCCTGGCCGATGAACAGGGCATTCTGGTCATGCTCGGTTGGTGCTGCTGCGACCACTGGGAGCACTGGAAAGACTGGACCGCTGACGATCTGACCATCGCCACGGAATCCCTGCGCGCGCAGTTGCTGCGCCTGCGTCATCACGCCAGTCTGCTCGTGTGGCTCAACGGCAGTGACAACGCGCCGCCGGCGGATGTGGAGCGTGCCTATCTCAACCTGGAAGCCGATCTTCATTGGCCCAACCCGGTATTGGCCGCGGCTTCGCAGGCGACGACACCAGGAGGTGGCGAAGACGGCGTGAAGATGACCGGCCCTTACGACTATGTCGCGCCAAGCTACTGGTATAGGGATAAGCTGAATGGCGGCGCCTGGGGATTCAACACCGAGACCAGCCCCGGCCCCGCCATTGCTTCGCGCGCCAGCCGCGCCAAATTCCTGCCGGATCCAGATGCGTGGCCGCCTACTGCGAACTGGGCACTGCACAACGGTGGCGGCGAGTTTGTGAAGCTCACTGTATTTGAAGAAGCCATGGCAGCCGCATACGCCAAGCCGCAGTCTGCCGCCGACTATGATCGCATAGCCGCTACCATGGAGTACGACTCGGAGCGCGCCATGTACGAAGCCTACAGCAAGAACAAGTACGACTCCACCGGAGTCGTGCAGTGGATGCTGAACAATGCATGGCCATCGATGATCTGGCATTTGTACGACTACTATCTTGATGCCGGCGCGGGATACTTTGCCACGCGCAAGGCCTGCGAGCCGCTGCACATCCAGTACTCCTACGATGACCGATCCATTGTCGTGGTGAACAGCACCTACCAGCCTGCCAAGGGACTGAAGGCCACCGTCCATGTGCACAATCGCGACTGGAAGGAAGTCTTCACGCAGACGGCTTCACTCGACTCCGCACTCGACAGCGCGCAGCGCGTAACTATCATTCCGGAGTCCCTGTATACGGGAGCGGATCGCCTCTTCTTCATCGATCTCACACTGACCGATGCGAGTGGAAAAACAGTCAGCCGCAACTTCTACTGGGTGCCCGGAACGCTGACCACATTCGACTGGACTCACACCGACTACACGCACACACCGGCTGCGCGTCATGAGGATCTGACGGCTCTTGCAACGTTGCCCAAAGCTGCCGTGACTGCGACCGCAGCGATGGAATCCGTCGATGGCAAACGCGTCATCGCAGTGCATCTCGCCAACTCCAACGATGCGCTGGCGTTCCAGCTGCATGCCGCGGTTCGCTCGGCAGAGGGCGAGCTGATTGCGCCCGTCTTCTGGTCGGACAACTGGCTGGAACTTGTCCCCGGCGAGTCCACGACATTGACCGCGGAGATTCCTGACGACGCCCGCGATCCGGTAGTCGAGCTGGATGGTTGGAACATCGCGCCGACGAAGTTGCAACCCATCGCCGTAGCACACTAAAGGAGAGAGATGGCTGCCGAGTCGACTGCGTCATCGCCGGGGATTGGGCTCAAGCGAAGTTTGCGTTTCTGGGACCTCGTGCTCTACGGCATCATCCTGATTCAGCCAACGGCCCCCATGCCGAGCTTTGGCGTCATCTATCAGGAGGCGCGCGGCCATGTTGTCACCGCCATTCTGCTGGCCATGGTGGCCATGCTTCTTACGTCCATCAGCTACGGGCGCATGGCCAGGGCCTATCCGCACGGTGGCTCCGCATTTCTTTACGTCGGCAAGGAAATTCATCCTAGCGCCGGCTACATGACCGGCTGGTGCCTGGTGATGGATTACATTCTCAATCCGCTGATCTGCACTATCTGGTGCAGCCGCGCGACCATGAACTTTCTGCCGCATGTGCCGTATGTCGTCTTCGCCGTCTTCTTCGCGGCCTTCTTCACCGCGCTCAATCTCAACGGCGTGGAGACATCGGCGCGCATCAACCAGGGCATGGCCGCGGCACTGGGCCTCGTACTTCTGCTTGTATTCGTCACGGCAGCCAACTGGATACTTCATCTCGTTCATCCCACCACGGCACTCTTTCTAGATCCGTTCTACGATCGCGCCACATTCAACATGGGCGGCCTGTTGCGCGGCACCTCGATTGCCGTACTCACCTATATCGGGTTCGATGGAATCTCCACGCTCACCGACGAAGCAAAGGATCCCGCGCGCAGTGTGCCACGCGCCATCGTACTGACCTGCTTCATCACCGGCGTGCTGGCCAGCATCGAAGTCTACGTCGCCCAGCTTGTCTGGCCGCGCGGACTCGCATTTCCTGATGTGGATACCGCATATGTGTATGTCTCCGGGCGCATGGGCGGACCCATACTCTTTCTCATCGTCAACGCGTCGCTGCTGCTTGCCACCATCGGCTCGGGCATGGCCTCGCAGTTGGGCGCGGCGCGATTGCTGTACGCCATGGGGCAGGACGGAGCACTGCCGCGGCGATTCTTCGGCTCGGTGGATCCGAAGAATCAGATCCCGCGCAACAACGTCCTGCTGATCGGCGCCATCTGCCTCGCCGGCGCACTCGTCTTCAGCTATCAACTCGGCACGGAGCTGCTCAATTACGGCGCGCTGCTGGCCTTCATGGGCGTCAACATTTCTTCCATGGTGCGCGGCTGGCGGCATGGCCGCTACTCGCAGTGGCTGCCCATGCTGCTTTCGTTTGGCGGCTTCGTTACGTGCCTGTTCCTGTGGATCAACCTGGGCACACTGGCGCGCATTGCAGGTACCGGCTGGGCGCTCATTGGCATCCTGCTGTGGATTGTGCGACGCCGCTACACCCATCTGCCAGCGGAAGGTATGTAGTAGATTCCCGAAGGCAATCCTTCGCTTCCATCGCACCGGGCAAACGGATATAGTGTTCTGTCGAGGTGACTGTGAGCCGCTCCGTTCCCTGTGTGATTGCCCTTGCCTTTGCCATGGTTGTTTTGCCCGCAGCACATGCGCAGGATGTGCAGAACAGTCCTCTGGGCGAGGTGATTCCCGGCCCTGCCTGCGGCGGTGTCCCCGAGTGGAATGGAAGCAAGCCGCGCACCTGCCTCCCACAGGAGTTCGCTGCCTGGTTGGCCGATGTGCGGCACTGGCGCGAAGAGCGTAGAGTCCGTGTGGGCTACGATACTGAAACCTCGGTTGCCTATAGCCTGCCGCAGCTCACCTGGACGCAATCCAGCTTTGTGCAGCCGCAGATGATGGTGCATGAGCGAACCTTTTATGATCCCGCGACCCGGCGTTACACCGTGGACAGATACCTCGCGGATCTGGAGGCGCGCTACGGAGGCATCGACAGCGTCCTCATCTGGCACACGTATCCCAACATCGGCATCGACGATCGCAATCAATTTGATTTGCTTGCGGATCTTCCCGGCGGCCTGCCCGCAGTCAAGGCGATGGTGGACGACTTCCATCGGCATGGAGTCAAGGTTCTGTTTCCCGTGATGGTGTGGGACCAGGGAACACGCGAACCGACCGCTCCATTCTGGCAGACGCTGGACAAGGAGTTGGCCGCGGTTGGAGCAGACGGCATCAATGGCGACACGCTCGATGGCATTCCCGCTGCAGCTGCCGCCAGTGCGGAGGCTCTGCATCATCCGCTCGCTTTGGAGCCTGAAGTGGGGCTTGCCTCCGATGAGGCCGTCGCCTGGAACAGCATGAGTTGGGGCTACTGGCATTACGACTTTGTGCCATCGATCAGCCGTTACAAATGGCTGGACACCCGTCACATGGTGAACGTGTGCAACCGCTGGGCGCACGATCATGTGGATGATCTGCAGCACGCCTTCTTCAACGGCACCGGATTTGAAAGCTGGGAGAATATCTGGGGCATCTGGAACCAGATGACACCGCGCGATGCCGAGTCTCTGCGCCGCATTTCGCTGATAGAGCGCGCCTTTGCGCAGCAGTTGACCACGCCGGCTTGGGAGCCGCACACGCCCACGCGCTTCCAGGGCGTTTTCGCAAGCAAGTGGCCCAATGCAAAGCAAACGCTGTGGACGCTTGTGAATCGTAACGCCTATGCGGTTGCCGGAGGCCAACTGCGGATTCCGACGGTGGCCGGCGCGCATTACTTCGACCTCTGGAATGGCGTGGAGCTGCATCCGATCGTGGAAGAGGGCCACACTACGCTAGAGTTTCCAATCGAAGCGAATGGCTTTGGCGCCGTGCTTGAGACCGCGTCGCTGGCGCCTGAGACGGCGAGGCTGATGGAGACAATGAAGCAGTTGGCTGCTCATCCACTGCAGACCTACAGCTCGCAGTGGAAGACATTGGCGCAGTCGATCGTTGAGATTCCGGACACGGCTCCTGCACTGAAGACACCTGACCGCATGGTGCTGGTGCCCGCAGGCGAATTGTCCTTTCGCGTGAATGGCATTGAGATTGAAGGCATGGATGATGAAGGCGTGGATGTGCAGTATCCATGGGAGCCGTCTGCGCGCCGTTATCACGAGCACCGCATGCCCATGCGTGCCTTCTGGATAGACAAGTATCCAGTGACCAATGAAGAGTTCAAGCGCTTTCTGGACGCGACGCATTATCAGCCTGCGGACGCGCACAACTTTCTCCGCGACTGGCACAATGGGGCTTATCCCGATGGCTGGGCCAACAAGCCTGTTACCTGGGTAGGCATCGAGGATGCGCGCGCCTATGCCGCATGGGCAGGCAAGCGCCTTCCGCATGAATGGGAGTGGCAATACGCGGCGCAGGGAGACGACGGCAGACGCTACCCATGGGGCCTCGGCGGCCAGACCACTTCGAACACAGTGCCGCAGCCCACTACGACATCGGTGACGGATGCCTTCGGGCCAGTGATACAGTTTGACCAGTTCGGCCAGCCCACTGCTGCGCCAGCGTATGAAGCAACACGGCGCACCCCAACACCCGATCGCGCTCGCCATATGCAACCGCCCAGCGATGTCAACTCGCACCCGGCCGGTGAGAGTCCGTTTGGCGTGATGGACATGGTGGGAAACGTATGGCAGTGGACCGACGAATATCGCGATGAACACACGCGCTTCGCCATTCTGCGCGGAGGCAGCCACTACCAGCCGCAGGGCTCACGATGGTATTTTCCGCAGGCCTATGAATTGAGCCAGCACGGCAAATATCTACTGATGGCCCCCAGCCTCGATCGCAGCGGAGCCGTGGGCTTCCGCTGCATCAAGGATGTGGGCGACAGCACGCAAAGCCGCTAATTCAAGCCTGCGGCATTGCTGTTCGTCATACCCGGAAGCCGCTGTTCATGCGCCCTTCATCACTTCTGCTTCGGCCTGCAACCAGTCATGCGTGTCCATGCCGTGAGATCCGCCGCGGCGCGTGTATATCTCATAAGCGCGCTGACGGATCAACTCCTGCAGGTTCTCAGCCGGCTTGGCAGCAGCTGTCTTCGCAGATTTCGGCGCCACAACCTTTGCGGTCACCTTCGGTGGTGCAGCAGCTTCCTTCTTTGGCGCGACCGCTTTCTTGGCTGGCGCAGTCTTCTTGGAGGCTACTTTAGCGCTCTTCGTCGGTGCGGCCGCCTTGGGTTCGGCAGCAATTGTTTTCGCAGCTTTCACAGTCTTGGTATCAGTCTTTTTGTTTGGCACTAAGGCTGTTACTCCGTTGATGCATATTTCCTGCAGAACCAACACTTTCCTTGTATCTGATTCTGAAGGATTGCCTACAGTATAGACCTAAATTGAAATTTGTCATCTCAGTGGATGAAATTTGCAAGTATCTTGGAGCTACTGTAAACAGTGGTCAGTCCCAACGATTTGCACGTGCGATATCAAATGTGAATATCTGGTTGTACCCGTGTTTCCTTGTAATAAAGCGTTTAAGAAAGTGATAGTTCTGCTACTGGCTGCAACAAGGAATACGTATTCTTTGTTGCGGGAAACGGTGATTGGAAACTTGCAAAAAAGTATGAATCAAACCGGATGAGGTTTCGCAGTGCTGGAACATTCAATGACCGGTTCGAGTGAAAAGGCAAGTCAGCGCTGGTTGGTGATTCTCTGCTTTTTGATCGCTTCGGTGTGCGGCTCACGACCTAATAGAACAGTTGCATGTACGTGGTGAAGCGTTGGCTTGGTCATTTGTTCTGTTGAATCTGTTTTGAATGTCAGTAGCGCGGTACGGTTGTTCCTCTGCGTCACAGTTGCTCCGTCAACGGAAGAAACAGACCACGCTGTATGCAACGAAACGCTTGACGATTCGTCGTTTATAACGTCCGCTTCCAGCGTCAGACGATCCCCGTCCAAGTGTGCGGAAGTGAGGCGCAATCCCTTGCTGGCATTGCCCAGCAACGGCTCGGCTGGCGGCGCGCTCACACAGACTCCGCCTCGCCAGTTAATGCTGATTGTTGTCTCGCCTTGAGCGACAGGATGGGCAATGTGGGCCGTTGTTTCTTCGCTAATCCCAGCAAGCTGAGCCTTTGCCAATCTTCCATTGACATGCGCGGAAACCAGTTGTGCGCCAAGCGGAATCTGCGGAGAAAAGTCCAGATCAAACGCAGTGCCCACGTTCTGTATGTGCAAGGTAAGCGCGTCGTCAGCTTGCTCCAGACTGAGCGTCGCCCTGCTGTGGCTCAGGCGTACATTGCTCACGGAGACATCTTTCCATGCACACGGAAGATGTGGCTGAAAAGTGACGCGATTTGCAATGCCATCCACGTCGAGTCCCAGCAATCCATGCACAGTGGCGGTGACAAATCCCGCGGATGACCACGTCTGTTCCGGCACCGACTCCTCCTGCGGGTGATAGGTTGCGCCGGACATTACTTCGTCCATGTGTCCCGGTGCATCCACGTCGAGCCACGGCAACAGCGTCTGCCACACGCTCATCGCCTGCAGCGGCCGATGCGCTTGCCAGAAGTCCTCAGCCACGGCAGATGTGCCCACAGCCCATACGCTGCCTTTCGCATACGACTCCGCATCATAGCCGGGTGAGCCTGCTTCGACGCTGCGTGTGCCCCAATCCGTCTGGAAGGCTGATCCCGCCAGTCGTTCGAGCACCGCGGTCGCTTGTTCATCGGAGAACAGATGCATTGTCAACGCAGACGTTGGTCCGCTACGCCGCTCGCGCGCAGACTCGCCAGCTGCGGTGAATCCGCTGATCCAAAAATGATTCTTCGCGTCCCAGTAATGGCCGCCGATTCCTTTGCGCGCACGATTGCCTGCGGCCGCAGCCTCCACAGCGTCATCCTCATGACCCACGATGCGCGCCAGCGCTGCAAATCCCTCGCTCGCATCCACCCAACTGGTGGAGAGGCCAAGATCGTCGGCGATGCGATCCTGTTCGTCGCCGCCTTCCTTGTCGTTGGGAATCTTCGGCAGTCCGCTCGCTGGGTCAACGATGGAGTTGCAGTAGCGATACGCAGCCTGCAACTCCGGCCAGTGCTTGCGCGCAAACTCCGTGTCGCCGCTTGTGGTCACGTAGTGCGCCACTGCGGAGAGAAATTGAAAACTGACGTCGACGTGCACATACATGTACGGAAACTTGCCGGCCCAGTCGATGAGCCCCGCGCTCTGCGACAGCTCATGCCAGATCATGCCCGTCTTGCGATCCTGATAACGAAGGATGAACTCAAGCTCTTCCCGCGCCCGCTCATATTCTCCCACGGCCAGGCTGGCTTCCGCCGCGACCAGCCCATCGCCGGCAAAGAACCAGTCGTACTGCGGCCGCCGTGCTCCGCGCGAGGGCCCATATCCACCCACATATCCGCAGCCCAGCGCCGGGTTGCACACCCAGGCCTGTTCCAACGCAATCTCTGACCACGCCATGGCAGCATTGACGCGCGCCTCCGGCGTCTCCACGCGCAGCACGCGATCGCGATAGGCGTCATAGTGCTGCGCCGCCTCACGCTCCATCGCTTGCTCGTCTTCAGCAAGCTTCAGATAGAGCGCGCCTGCGTCGCTTGTGTGTGGCGCATTCAGCGCAAGCATCAGATGCGCATGGCCGCTCTTGTCCGGACGCAGTGTCAGTCCAAGTTGCTCTGCCCCGTCAGCGGCTGCGGTGCGATTTCCTATCTCGTCGTGCGCTACAGAGTCAGGCGAACCCACCACGGCACTGTACCCCTCGGCCGGTTCGCTCAGCGTATACGCGGCAATCTCAGGGTTCCATTGCGCGCTTTGTCCGCCCAGTGCGCCGGGCCACATCAGATCCAGCACCGGCGTTGCGTGCACGTCAATCTCCACCGCCTGGCTGCCCTCCACCGTATAGCTGACAATCGCTCCGGGTTCGTCCAGCGGCACAAAGATGCGTTCGCGGACGACAAGTCCTGGGCCCAGATAAATGCGCGTGATGGCCTGCGGTTCCACTTCCACGCGGCTCAACAACTCAGCGCCGGGGATGGCCGTGGCAGCTCCAACTGGACGAAAGTCGACCCGGTAGCCGGAAACAATCTGGAAGGGATAGGCCCATACTTCCAGCCCCGATGACGCGTACCCGGCCACCATACCGCGATGGCCATGCACCGCAATAAAACGCCGAGCAGCGACCGTGTCCGTCCTCAGCAGCAGCGGCTTCTGCGCGAGCTGCTGGCTGCCTGCGGGTTGTGCGTTTGTTGCCGCTGCCAACATCAGTGCGGCCACGGTCACCCACCCGGCCTGCTTTATCCTGCTCTTCACCGTCACGCGCGTTCGCTCCTGGTCTGACGCCCAAGCCCAGCGACACGGCTGCGGCCCAGGGGAAATCGAGAGCCAATTATAGTTCTCGCAGCGTTGTCCGGCGGTCGCGGATGCCAGGTACACCGGCAGAATGAAATACCGGCAGCTTTCTCCTTCGATTTCAAGAAATTGAGCGTTTCAATCCGACTTGCTCAAGATAGACTGGTTTCGCGCACTGCTTTCGCCTCTGCCTGCCGCCTGTCGCTCCGGGGGAACCCCTGCCCGGCGCGAACTGGTTCCGCAAGTTCGACCCGAAAGCATAAACTGCGCGGATGGCCATACCCGTGACCCAGAACGCTACCGCTCCTTTGCCCGCCGACGCTGCCGCCAAACGCGGCTACAACCTTTTCCTGCTGTGCGTGGCCGGGCTGGGCGGGCTGCTCTACGGCATCGACGTAGGCATCATTGGCGGCGCGCTGCCCTACCTTGAGGCAACCAGCCATCTCTCCGCTGCCGAGCTTTCGGCCATTGTCGCAGCGGTGCTGCTGGGCAGCGTCTTTTCCACCTTCTTCGCCGGCGTGCTGGCCGACTGGATGGGCCGCAAGCCGCTCATGATGCTCTCCGGCATCGCCTTCGTGGCCAGCGTTCCCGTCATTGCGCTCTCTCACGGCTACGGCCCGCTGCTGGCCGGCCGGCTCCTGCAGGGCATCAGCGGGGGACTCATCGGCGTCGTCGTGCCGCTCTACCTTGCGGAGTGTCTCTCCGCCAACAGCCGCGGCAAAGGCACCGGCATCTTCCAGTGGATGCTTACACTCGGCATCCTCGTCGCCGCCTGCATGGGCATGTACTACAGCTATCGCGTGCAGGCAGTTGCCTCGGTCTCCGACGCAGCAACCGTGCTCGCTTTCAAAGATCACGTCTGGCGTCGCATCTTCTGGATATCCATGCCGCCCGGTGCCTTGTTCGTACTGGGCGCGCTGATCGTTGGCGAGTCGCCTCGCTGGCTCTTTCGCAAGGGCCGTCGCGAGGCCACACTGCGGGCGCTGCTGCGCTCCCGCAACCAGCAGCAGGCCGAGCTGGAACTGGCCGAGATGGAGCAGAATGCCGCAGCCGCCCGCGTCGGCGAGACCAAGAGCAGCGGCCTCCGCGAGTCGCTGCTGAAGCGCAAATATGTCTGGCCATTTCTGCTGGCCTGCATCATCCTCAGTTGCAATACCGCCACAGGCGTCAACTCAGTCATCGGCTTCAACACCATCATCCTGCTGCAGAGCGGCCTCTCAGATCTCGCCGCGCACTGGGGTTACGTGCTGCTGACGGCCGTCAACTTCACCATGACCATGGTCGGCATGTCGCTCGTCGACCGCAAGGGGCGCAAGTTTCTGCTCGTCCTCGGCACCTCCGGCATCATCGTCTCCATTGTCAGTGTGGGCATCCTCTTTTTACGCACGGAGCACTCTTCAGTCGACCGCCGCGATGCTGTTCAGGCGCTCGTCACGGGCGACCACCAACTCAACTTGCGCTTTGACCAGGCGCGCGCAGCAGCCTTGCTGGCAGCCGGCGCCCACGGACCGGAGCTCGATGCGCGTCGAGTCTCCATCGCCGTCATTTACTCCTACGGCGACTTCACCGCCGCCACCAGCTTTGTGCGCTCCGACGACCCCGCAGCAGTCTCGCTGGAAGCCACCCGCGCTGCCTGCCTGCCCGACAACAAGGTAGAGGCGTTCTTCAAGAATCCCTTCGCCAATCTGGACGCTGCGCGCTCCGCTCCGCTGCACATTGACAAGGCGGTCATCGGCTCGGTGCCGGACCAGGCTCACGGCTGGCTGGTCGCCATCGGGCTCTATCTCTTCATGGCCAGCTACGCGGTCGGCCCGGGCGTCTGTGTGTGGCTGGCGCTGTCGGAACTGATGCCCACGCGCATCCGCTCCAACGGCATGAGCATTGCGCTCGTGATCAACCAGCTCGTCTCCACCACGCTGGCCGGCATTTTCCTGCCCTTCGTCAGCAAGCATGGCTACTCGTCCATCTTCTTTCTCTTTGCCGCCTTCACCGTGGTCTACTTCATCGTCGCGGCCTTCTTCCTGCCCGAGACAAAAGGCAAGACGCTCGAAGAGATCGAAGCGCACTTCGCCGGGAAAGCGGCATAGAGATTGGATTCGCCTGAGACGTGGAGACCGCATCGTCTCCACGATTCAGCTTCCGTGCCGCCGCCAGAACTCGGCCGGGGTCACAATCGCGCACTCCCCAGCAAGTGCCAGCAGATCCTTGTCCCCGGTCACCAGGTAATCCGAAGCGGAGACAATCAGCGTGCCCAGCACGGGCTGGTCCGCTACGTCCCGCAGTCGGCTATCGCCAACGCTGCCCGGCTCCACCACCTCGGCAAGGAAGAGAAAACTCTCCGCCAGGTCGCGAATCTCGTCCGCCGTCAGTTGCACTCGCGCCAGCCGCGGAAGCACCCGCACCATCTCGTCCAGAATGTACCGCGACAGCACAACCGCCAGCGCACCCTGACGCCATGCGCCCACAATGCGCCCCGGAATGCTGTTCGGATACGCCAGTCCCGGCACCAGAACATTCGGGTCCAGCACCACGCGCAGGCCAGCCATCAGCGCTTCCGCAACGCAGCAACTGCGGCATCAATCTCCGCCAGCCCATCCTCCACGGGAACCTCCGCGTAGGTCTCCGCCAAACGGTCGGTCAACGCGTCGAAGCGCTCCCGCATCCGCCGAATGCGGTTGAACAACTCCACATCCACCAGAACCGCAGCAGGCTTCCCATCTTTTTGAATCACAATGCTGTCGTTGCGATATTGCACCTGGTTGAGCATCTCACCCAGGTTCTGGCGAAAGGCAACGGCACTCACTTCGTTGATCATCGCAGCCTCAATCATATCGACCATACTGGTCGATATGATTGGCATGAGCCAAATTGTTGCGAATGTCCAGCCAGACTAAATCTCAACAACCGCCTTCGACAGATTCCGCGGCTTGTCCACTTCCACCCCATGCTCCAGCGCCATGAAGTAGGCAAACATCTGCAGCGGCACCACCTCGGAAATCGGCAGCAGGTACTCGCTCGTCGACTCCACTTCCACGCAGTCCGTAACCAGGTCGGCTACCGCGCGGTCGCCCTTGTTGGCAATTGCCACCACGTGCGCGCCCTGCGCCTTCATGTCGGTCAGCAGTTGAAGCGTCTTCTCGTAGCGAATCACGCTCCAGTCGTTCTCCGGGTCTACCGTCGCCAGCGCCACCAGTGGTACACGGTCGCTCACCAGGGCATTCGGCCCGTGCTTCAGCTCGCCCGTCGGATAGCCCTCGGCATGAACATAGCTGGCTTCCTTCAGCTTCAGCGCGCCCTCCCGGGCAATGGCGTAGTGGATGCCCCGGCCCAGAAACAGAAACGTATTGGCCTCACGGTACTTTGCCGCCAGTGCGGCCATCGTCCGCCGCCAGCCATCCAGTTGCCCGGCAATCGCGTCCGGCAGCGCCGCAAGCCTGGCCAGGTTTGCGGCCAGCGTCTCGTCATCCATGCGCCCCAGCCGCTTCGCCTCGTAAAGTGCCACCAGGTAAAGCGCCGCCAACTGGCAGGTAAAACTCTTGGTCGCCGGAATCGCCAGCTCCACACCCGCGCCCAGCGGCATCGAAATGCCCGCCTCCCGCGCCATCGTCGAAGCGGCCACATTCGTAATCGCCAGCGTCCGTTCCCCGCGCAGGCTCACCTCGCGAAGCGCCGCCAGCGTGTCCGACGTCTCACCGGACTGCGACAGCACAATCACCGCCGGCTTGCGTTTATCCACGCCGCCCCGGCAGCTGTACTCGCTCGCATACTCCACGTCCACCGCCAGCGCGCAAAGGTCCTCCAGCAGAATCTCCCCGGCCAGACCGCTGTGACGGCTCGACCCCGAAGCGGCAATCAGCACCTCACCCGCCGGATTCGCCCACCCAGCCAGCTCCTCGGCAAACTCCGCCTTCAGCCGGCCATCCTCTAAATAGAGCGCAGCCGTGCGCTTCAGCGCCTCCGGCTGCTCGTAGATCTCGCGCAACATGGCGTGAGGAAAATTCAAGGTTTCGCTCATCTTGGCCCGTGTCCTCGGGGCAGTTCGCTCCCCGCTTACGATCATATAACAGCAATTCAATCAAATTCTTGTTCAAAATTCGGCTAATAGTCGCCGTATGCTCAAAAATATGCACAGGGTATTCGCCCAACCTTTCCTGCAAAGGATAGAATCTCTCCCGTATGACTGACGCCCTCAATCGCCGCTCTGAACAGATCATCAAGTTTCTCCTCCGTGTCGGCAGCGCCACCGTTGAGGAGATTCTGGAGGTTGCCGGCTCGTCTGCGCCCAGCATTCGCCGCGATCTGGCCCGCCTCGAAGCTCGCGGCCTCATCCGTCGCACCCACGGCGGCGCTGCACTGGTCGAACCGCTCCTCTACGAGCCCTTCCGCTACGACAGCTCCTTCCTCGCCCGCGAACAGCGCAACGCCGAGCAGAAGCGCCGCATCGGCCTGGCCGCCGCCGAGCTGGTCCAGCCCAATGAAACCATCGGCCTCACCGCAGGCACCACCACCACCCACATCGGGCGCAGCCTCCGCCATCGCGAGAAGATTCAGGTCGTCACCAACGCCATCAACATCGGCATGGAGCTCTGCAACCAGCCCGGCATCCGCACCTACCTCACCGGCGGCGTCGTTCCATGGGCATGGTCGTTTTCCCTCACCGGCAACGCGGCACTCAGCTTTCTTGACGATGTGTACCTCGACAAGGTTTTCCTCAGCGTCACCGGACTCGACGCAGACCGGGGCGCAACCACGCTGGAAACCGACGAAGCACTGGTTTTCCGCAAGATGCTCAAGCAATCCCGCGAAATCATCGTCGTCGCCGACTCCAGCAAGCTCGCCCGCGTCAGCCCGGCCTTTATCTGCCCGGTCAACGAAATTCACCTGCTCATCACCGACACCGGCGCAACCCCGGAAACCCTGGCGCCCTTTGAGCGCCTCGGCATCCGCGTCATCCGCGCGTAGAGCTTTTTAGAGAATCGTGTTGACCAACCGGCAACAGATCGCGTGGCCTTTCTATCAAAGAAAGGCCACTCCTCACCAATCCGGCGCCACCACCGTATTCCCTAAAATGCTCTGGCCGTTGCCTGCAGCAGACCAACCACCTGCCGCACATCCGTCTCCAGATTCGCCAGCGAATCCTCGGACAGCTCTCCGCCCGTTTGCGCCACGCACTCCGGATTCCGGCTCGGAGTATTCGTCGGCTCCCGCCGCGTCAGCGAGCCATGCACCCAATCCACGCCCGTGCGCGCCACCAGTTCCGGCAGCGTATCCAGCTTCAGGCCTCCACCAGCCATAATCTCGATGCGTCCCGCGGCCTGCCTCACCAGCGCCGCCAGTTGATCCGCTCCTGTCAGCACATCCGGTGCCCCGCCTGAGGTCAGCACGCAATCGGCGCCGGTGGCAATCACGGCCTCCAGCGCTTCCGAGATCCCAGGCGTCTCGTCAATCGCGCGATGAAACGTCACCGCCATTGGCCGTGCCAGCTCCACCAGTTCGCGTGTGCGCGCCAAATCCACCCGGCCATCAGGCAGCAGCACACCTAACGCCACGCCGGCGGCTCCCGCCTTTTTCACCCACGCAATTTCACTCCGAATCTGCCGGAACTCCGCATCCGTATAGATGAACTCTCCACCCCGGGGACGAATCAGAACGTTCACCGGAAGGCGAACCACCTGCAGAACCTCGCGCACCAGCGTCTCGGGCGGCGTTACTCCGCCAATCCCAAGCTCGACGCACAACTCGACTCGGCCCGCCCCTCCCCGTTGCGCTGCAACCGCCGCACCCAGGGTCTCGGCACATAACTCAAACGGAATCTGGTGAAGTTCGTTGCCACCCACGGGATTTGTGCTCTCCTCTTGGCAAATACCTTGCCATCGAACCGGATGCTTCGGGCTTTTCGAGCATAAACAGATTTTCCAACTTTGCGCCACTAGAATGATTCTTTCTTGGGGAAATGGTCACAGTTCAGGCAACATCGGTGGCGATCCTCACTTGGGCCAGCTCGCCAATCCCTGTCCGGGAAGGCTTTTCCATAGAATGGAGCCATACCGCTATTGCCTCTTGAAACATTCGCCCAGACCGCAGCTACCAACTTCACTTCCTGCACGCGCCGGATATTTCATTGAAAAATAAACAGATAACTTCCAGAATGGCCGCGATTTGCTCGTGCGCAGAAGCCAAACCAGCAGCCCCAAACCACCCCGCATAGCAAACTTTTTTCAGTTTTCCAACCTGGAAACGCATTTTCCCTCTTGTCTTGTCATAATTCATCCTCTATTGTTCCTGTAATCAAGTTTTGCGCATTTAGGCTTGATTCGCTCAAGATAACGCAGTTTCTGGCGCAATACGGTATGGCCATGCGCCGAGAGTTTTTGAAAATGAGCACCTCGCTCAACCTTAACCGGCAAAAATCAAGACCGGTTTCCATAGAAAGGTACAACGCGATGAACAACATGCAGCGGTTTCAGCTACCATTCCTCCGTTCGCTCACCGATTCTCGGGGCGCCTGTCGCTCCAGCGAACGTGGCAGCCCGTCCACAAAAACCGCCGCGAGACTTCTCGCTCTGGCCCTCCTCCTGCTCATAGCCCCGCTTCTCGCTGGCGCGCAGGAACTGGCCGCAACCCTCTCCGGTACGGTGACTGACTCCACCGGCGCCGTTATACCGAACGCCTCCATCTCCATCGCGCTCAACGGCGTCAACGGAACCGCACGCGTGGTTCTGTCCGATGGCTCCGGAGGATATGCCGCCACCAACCTGGTGGCCGGGACCTATTCCGTCAGCGTCACCGCTCCCGGATTTGAAACATACAAGGGCAAGAACATCGTCCTCAACGTGGCCGAAAAGCACTCGCTCAATATCCAGTTGAAAGCTGGCGCTACCAGTGAGACGGTCGTCGTCGAAGACAACCCAGTTCAGGTGGATACGGAGAGCAGCGCCCAGGCTGGAACCATCTCTGGCGTCCAGGTTCGCGAACTCGAGCTGAGCAGCCGCAACTTTGAACAGTTGGTCACGCTGCAACCTGGTGTCGTCAACGAACTCGGAGATGAAGCTTCTGCTGGCGGCACCGGCCTGTCAGTCAACGGTGCCCGCACCACGGCAAATAACTGGACCGTTGACGGCGCGGACATCAACGACAGCGGCTCCAATGGAACGGTGATCAACGTACCCAGCGTCGACGCCATCCAGGAATTCACACTACAGCGCGGCAGCTACGATGCAGGGTACGGTCGCTCCGGCGGAGGGCAGATTCTCGTCGCTACCAAGAGCGGAACCAGTGACTTCCATGGCGACGCATACGAGTTTGTACGCAACACCGTTCTCGATGCCAACGACTTCTTCAATAAAATGGGCGGTGGCGCGCGCCCGGTAAACCACCACAATGTTTACGGCTTCACCATCGGGGGCCCCGCTTTCCTCCCCAAGGTCTACAACACCGACAAGAAAAAGACTTTCTTCTTCTGGTCGGAAGAATGGCATAAACTCAGCACGCCGGGCAGCGACAGCATGCCTGCGGCAAGCACGGCCGAACTGCAGGGTATCGTTGCCGGTAACTTTACCAATGCTCCGGAAGGCTGCCTGACGTACGATCCCTCAACCAACACAACCACCATCGCTTCCTCCTGCTACAGCAAAAATTCACAGGTCTATCTCACCGACGTATTTACAAAGTATCCGGCCAACAGCGGCGGAAACTACAATCTCACATATTCGGCTACCAACAACTTCCGCGACGACATCGTTCGCGTGGACCACTACTTCAGCGAGAAAGTCCACTTCTATGCACGCGGCATGAACGACATCATGCCCGTCAACGAGCCCGAAGGCCTCTGGGCCGGCAGCAACTATCCGGGCCTGGTCAACACGCTCGTCGACTCGCCTGGAAAGAACGTGGTCGGCAACCTGACCTGGACCATTTCTCCTAAGGTCGTCAATGAAGCGGAGTTCGTCTGGTCGCAAGGCACCTATCACTCCACCATCGCCAGCGGACAGTTTGCCACCTCGGCTTCCGTCAGCAGTTCTTTGACCAACAACTGGGCCTATACCGATCCATACGGACGCGTTCCGGCCATCGGCATTACCGGCGTCACTGGTTTCAGCGCCGGCTCCGCGCCGTGGAAAGAACGTAACCTAGATCGCACGTACTTCGACAATCTCGCGCTCATGTTCGGCAAACACACCGTGCGGGTCGGATTCCAGATTCAGCAGATGTTGAAGAGCGAAAACGGCACCGGCGGCAACCCGAGCTTCAGCTTCAACTCATGGGGCGACTTCCTGCTCGGCAATGTCTTCACCTACTCTCAGGCCAGCCGCGATATCATCCCTGACCTGCACTACATCAACAGCGAAGCCTATGTGCAGGATGATTGGAAGGTCAACAGAAAGCTCACCGTCAATTTGGGCCTACGCTGGAGCAGGCTGCCAACCACAACGGACGTCAACAACACGCTGACCAACTTCGATCCACTCCTCTACAGTGCCGCAAACGCTCCCACAATCGATCCTGCGAGTGGCAATTTCAATGCTGGCCAGTCACTGAATGGTGTCGCTCTGTTGCCCGCCACCTATGCCAACGGACTCATCTTCCCGGCAGGCGCCGCCTGCACACAGGCCAAGGCCATTGCTCCCCAGGTGCAGTGCTCGCCCTACGGTGCATATGTGAATCCCAACTACAACGGCGACTTCGGCCCGCGTATCGGATTTGCCTTCAATCCCGATGGACGAGGCAACACCGCAATTCGTGGCGGCTTCGGCATCTTCTATGACCGCGTGTTGAACGGCATCTGGGAACAGAACGCCTTCAACGATCCTCCATTGGCGCAGAAGACCACCGTCACCAACGGATCTTTCGATTCGATCCTCGGCGGCACTACCGCAATCGCCTACGGCCCAAACGGCATCACCGCTACGGGAAACCCGGCCTTCAAGGTCCCCAACTACGCCAACTACAACGTCTCGGTCGAGCAGCAATTGTTGCCCACTACCACGTTGGAAATCGCATATGTCGGCAACGTCGCGCGTCACCTGCTTGGCGAGTTGGACTCCAACCAGCCCACACCTTCCTCTAGAATCGCAGCGGGCTCATCCGTGAACGTCAATGCAATTCGTCCCTTCCTTGGCTACGCGGAAATTCAGGATAGAGCGCCAATCTTCACCAACAACTACAACTCACTTCAGGTCACGCTCAACCACCGCTCAGCCAAAGGACTTACGGTTGGCATCGCTTATACTTGGTCGAAAGATCTCACCACCAACTCCAACGATCGCGGTTCCGTTGCTACCGACTCACATTTCCTCAAACGGGACTACGGTCCGTCGTCCTCGAACACCCCGCAGATCTTCGAAGCCAACTACATCTACACACTGCCCTTCTTCAAGGAGCAGCACGGCCTCAAAGGAAAGGTGCTCGGCGGTTGGGAACTCTCCGGCATTACATCGTTCGTCTCCGGTGCGTCGTTCTCCGCGGCTCAGCCAAGAGACCCGTTTGATCCCGGAGGCCTCGGCGTAGGCTTGGGAATTGGCGCATCGCGCCCTGACCAGGCTGTCGCTTTCGTTCACATGACCAAGACTCTCAAGCAATGGTTCGATACAACTTCCTTTACGCAGGCTATCGGACACTTCGGAACAGAGCGGTCGAACTCCATGTTCGGTCCCAGATACGAAAACTTCGATCTCGCCTCGATCAAGAACCTCAAGATCGCCGAGCGCTACAGCTTCCAGTTGCGCGGTGAATACTTCAACGCATTCAACCACACCAACTTCAGCGGTGTTGACTCTACCCTCGGCGATCCAAACTATGGCCAGGTAACCAGTACGCACGTGCCGCGCAGAATTCAAATCGGCGCTAAGTTCAACTTCTAACAATCGCTGTAATCTCGAACCGCAAGAACAAGAGACCGGAGCCCAAAGCTCCGGTCTCTTTGTCTATCGCGCCCCGCTTGTGCGCAGCCGAAATGTGTTCCCCATCAATGCAGATTCGCACTACTTTTGCACCGGCGTTGCGCGGTCCGGCTCCGGCATCTTCGACATCAGCTTCACCAGATGGTCGCTGGCCGCCTTGTTCAGGCTCTTCACCTTGCTGAACTCCAGCTTCGCCTCCGCATCCTTGCCCATCGCGTGATACAAACGCCCCATGTGCCAGTGGGGATTCGCGTCTTGCGGTGCGAGCTTGGCCGCCGTCTGAAACTCGCTGAGTGCTTTGTCGTCTTGACCATCGTCCACGTACACGATTCCCAGGTCCAGGTGCGCCATCGAGTTGCCTGGATTCAGGGCCATCAGGCTCTCAAGGATCGGCAAGGCATCCTTCTTCTGGTTCATCTGAATCTTTGCATCGGCCAAGTAGAGCATGGCCTGCATGTGACGCGGATCGTTGGCCAACTCTGCCTGAAATTCCTCTGCGGCCTCTGGGTACTGCCCCTTCATCCACTGCAGATACCCAAGACCGAAATGCACGTTTGCCTCCTTCGGATTTGCCGCAACCGCAGCGCGAAACTCACGCTCTGCGCCTGCGTGGTCTTTCATCTCGTCCAGAGCTTCGCCAACCAGCATATCGGCTTCCGCGGACTCGGCATTCAGCGTCACCATCTGGTGATACGCATCCACGACGCACGGGTACTGCTGCGACAAAAGACAACTGTGCGCAAGCGTCAACAGCAATGGCAGATTGCTACCGTCATGCGCCACCGCTTCCTTAAGATACGGCGAAGCAGACGCATATTCGGCCAGTCCGTAGTGAGACATGCCCAGCAGAATCCTCAGCCTTTGCGACTCCTCCGCGTCAGCCGCCTGCAACTTCAGCAGTGGCCTCAATTGCAGAATCGCGTTCTTGTAATCGCCCGCCTTGAAGTACGCCAGTCCAAGATTCAAGCGCAATCCAGGCATCGCCGCGTTCAGCGCCAGCGCCTTGCGATAATTCGCAATCGCCTCGCTGTAGTGCTGCTCCCGCGCGGCCAGCAATCCCAGGTGCGCCCACGGCTCGGCACCGCCTTGTCCTCTCCTGCCCGGCTCCTCTGCCGCCAGCCGCTTCCACGCCGCTTCCGCCTCCGCCGTACTGCCCGCGCGCTCCAGCGCAAAGGCTTCCTCGCGCTCGCGATCTGCGGCATCCGTTGCCGCCGGCTTCTGCGCCCATCCCGCGGCACATCCCAGCGCCAGCCCACCGGCCAGAACTCCAGCCAGCAAGCGCGTGCCTCCGCATCCATACAACGCATTTCGCCCAGGACTCATGCCTGATTCTCCACTCTGGCCCGCTCCCTTGGCAACCACGCTCGCAGCGCTCGCATCCCCGTTCTTTTTTTGATTGCCACCCCACGCGCGCATCGCCTACATTGCTCACTATGACTTTCCCTCTACGCTGAAGTCTTCCGCGAAACGGCGCCAACAGCTAGCTCCTTTGTGTTCCAATGCCTGTATCCCCGCATCGTTTCCAAGCCCCACTGGAAAGGAAACTGTACCCCAGCGTGAGTGACTCCGCACCACCGCAACTCGTCCGCCAAATCGGCCTCTTTGACTCCACCATGGTCGTCATGGGCGGCATCGTCGGCGCAGGCATCTTCATCAATCCCTACGTCGTCGCCCAGCGCGTTCACTCCCCCGTGCTCATCCTCGGCGTCTGGGTCCTCGGCGGCATCGTCGCCCTGCTCGGTGCCTTCATCTACGCCGAGCTCGCCGACCGCATGCCCGCAGTCGGCGGCCAATACGCCTACCTCCGCGAGGCCATCCATCCCGCCGCCGGCTTCCTCTACGGATGGGCTCTCCTGCTCGTCGTCCAAACCGGCGGCATGGCTGCCGTCACCGTCACCTTCGCCCGCTATTTCCTCGAACTCACCGGCTGGAACGTCTCCGAGCGATGGATCGTCCTCGGCACGCTCGCCTTCCTCACCGCCGTCAACTGCCTTGGCGTCAAGCCCGGCACACGCCTGCAAAGCGTGCTCATGATCCTCAAAATCGCCGCCATCGCCTGCCTCGTCGTCGCCGGCCTCTTCTTTGCAAAAAATCCCCAGCCGCTCACCCACCCCATCCTCGATCGTCCCTTCTCGCTCGACCTGGTCACCGCCATCGGCGCGGCAATGGTACCCGTGCTTTTCTCCTACGGCGGCTGGCAAACCACCAACTTCATCGCCGCGGAAATCCGCGACCCACGCCGCAACCTCGTCCGCGCCCTCATCTTCGGCGTCTCCGCCGTCATTCTGCTTTACCTCCTCGTCAGCCTGGTCTGCGTCCGCGTGCTCGGCGCGGAAGGCCTGGCCCAAACCACCGTCCCCGCTTCCACCGTCATGCGCATCGTCGCCGGCCCCGCCGGGGCCCGGCTCATCGCTCTCGGCATCGCCATCTCCACCATCGGTTTTCTGTCCCAGTCCATCCTCACCGCTCCCCGCGTCTACTTCGCCATGGCTGCCGATGGACTCTTCTTCCAGGCCGTCGCGCGCGTCAGCGCTCGTACTCACGTCCCTGTAGTTGCCATCCTCATGCAATCCGCCTGGGCCCTCGTCATCGCATTCACCGGCCGCTACGAGCAAATTCTCAACTTCATGATCCCCATCGATTTCCTCTTCTTCGGTCTCTCCGCCACCTGCCTCTTCGTCTTCCGTCATCGCGACCGCGCCCATCCCATCGCCGACCCCGGCTTCCGCGCCCCCTGGCATCCGGTCACCACATTCGCTTTCATCCTCGCATGCTGGCTCGTCGTCGCCAACACCCTCATCAAGTTCCCGCGCAACAGCCTCGTCGGAGTCTTTATCCTGTTGATGGGCCTGCCCGTTTACGCCTTCTGGGCGCACCGCAAATCCCAGGCCAGCAAGACTCAGGAGATCGCGTCCTCATGACTCAATCCACGCGCTACACCGCCTCGGCCTACATGGAGTGGGCCAAGCTCAAATCCCACGCCCCCTTCAACCTCGCCACCAGCGGCATCATGAGCTGTCCCCTCGCCGAGCTCTCCGTCACCATCGCCGACCTTGAAATCAACGGCCCCACCGTCTACGGCTACACCCCGCTGCAGCAGCGCCTCGCTGCCAAATCAGGCGTCCAGCCGGAAAACGTTGTGGCCTCTGCTGGAGCATCGCTCGCCAATCACCTCGCCATCGCCGCCGCCATCGAGCCCGGCGACGACGTGCTCATTGAGCAGCCTACCTACAGCCTGCTCGTCGATACCGCCAGCTACCTGGGCGCAAATGTCCGCCGCTTCACCCGAACCCGCGACAGTGGCTTCCAGATCGATCTCGACGAGGTCCGCCGCAACTTCACCTCCCGCACACGGCTCATCGTCATCACCAATCTCCACAACCCCACCGGAGCCTACACCGACGAGCCCACCCTCACCGCACTGGGCGAACTCGCCGCCACCGTCGGCGCGCGCGTTCTCGTCGACGAGGTCTACCTCGACATGCTCCCCGAGCAGCTTCTCGACTGGCCGGCCCGCTCCTCCTTCAACCTGGGCCCCAACTTCCTTGTCACCAACAGCCTCACCAAGTCCTACGGACTCTCCGGCATTCGCTGCGGATGGATTCTGGCCGACCCGGAGATGGCGAAGCGCATTTGGCGTCTCAACGACCTCTACTCCGCCTCGCCCGTCTTTCCCGCCGAGCAGATTGCCGTCTTCGCCCTCGACCGGCTGCCTAGGCTCATCGCCCGCACCCGCGCCCTGCTTGCCGCCAACCACGCCGCTGTCGACCAGTTCATCGCCAGCCACCCAGCCCTCGACCTCGTACGCCCCTTGGCTGGAACCGTGCTTTTCCCCAGGCTCAAGACCGGGTCGGTCGAGGACTTCACGACGCTCCTGCGCGACAAATACGAAACCAGCGTCGTCCCCGGACACTTCTTCGAGATGCCCGACCACTTCCGCATCGGCCTCGGCGGTGACCCCGTCATGACCCGCGAAGGCCTCAGCCGCCTCGCCCAGGCCCTCGACGACTTCACCGCCAGCTGACCGCTTCTCCGTGGGAGACATTTTCTGTGATTTGCCGGCCAAACCCTCTCGCAGCGGCCTCCAATACTGCCTTGCCCAGTAGCCCATCCAGTGTGATAGAAATCATGGTGCCGGGGAACAAGTGCTGCGAAAATGAAATGTTAACGTTTTCCTGGACCGCAAGACTGGAGATTTCATGACCGCCCCCGCTCCTTCCCGCCAACCCACAATCGACTCCCTCGCCTCCACCTCCTTTGACCTCTGCGTCATCGGCGGCGGGGCCACCGGTGCCGGTTGCGCCCTCGACGCTCAAACCCGCGGGCTCTCCACCGTCCTGCTCGATGCCGGGGACTTCAGTTGTGCCACCTCGTCCGCCTCCACAAAGCTCGTCCACGGCGGCGTTCGCTACCTCCAGCAGGCCTTCACCCAGCTCGATGCCGGCCAGTATCACGTCGTCGTACGCGCCCTCCGCGAACGCATCCTCATGATCGGCAACGCTCCTTTCCTCGCCCATCCAATGCGCTTCGTCATCCCCTGCACCAATTGGTTCCAGGCCATCTACTACGGCTTCGGCATGAAGGTCTACGAGTGGGTCTCCGGCAAGGCCAGCCTCTTCACCTCCGGCTTCTACTCCAAATCCAAACTCGCCGACCGCGTTCCTCACCTCCGTGCGCAAGACTTCCTCGGCGGCGTCGTCTATGCCGACGGGCAGTTTGACGATGCCCGCTACAACCTCATGCTCGTCAAAACCTTCACCGAAAACGGCGGCCACGCCCTCAACTACGCCCGTGTCACTTCCTTCGTCAAAGATGCACAGGGAAAAATTACCGCCGCCATCGCCCAGGACCAGGTCACCGGCGCCAGCTTTGAAATCCGCGCCCGCGCGTTCGTCAATGCCACCGGCCCCTTTGCCGATGCACTCCGCCAGCAGGCCCACCCCGGCACGCACGACCGCCTCCGCGTCAGCCGCGGCTCGCACATCCTCGTGCCTCTTGAGAAGATGCCCTCTGCCGACGCCCTCATGATTCCCAAGACCGCCGACGGCCGACTCATCTTCGTCATTCCCTGGCTTGGCTCACTGCTCATTGGTACCACCGACGACGAGTCCACCGTCCACGACAACCTCATGATCAAGTCCGAGGAGATCGACTACCTCCTCCACTACGCCAACCTCTACCTCGACTCCGACCTCACGCGGAAGGACATCCGCGCCTGCTTCGTCGGCCTGCGTCCCCTCGTCTGCCCCGCCGGCGCATCCGGCAAGGCCACCAAAAAGCTCATCCGAGACCATGAGGTCGAGGTCGACTCCCAAAGCGGACTCGTCAACATCCTCGGCGGCAAGTGGACAACCTACCGTGCCATGGCCGAGGACACCATCGACGCTGTCCAGAAGCAGCTCGGCCAGCCCGTCGGCGGTTGCCGCACTCAAAAACTGCCGCTCGCCGGCTCCGAGGGCTATCGCGACGACACCTGGCAGACCCTCGTCGCACTCCACGGCATCACCGAGGCCTCAGCCCGTCACCTCACTGAGAAGTTCGGCACCCGCGCCGCCAAGGTCATGGCCCTTGCCGACTCCGATGCCGGCCTGCGTCTGCCCCTGGTCGCCGGCCACGCCATCCTCCGTGCGGAGGTCGTCTACAGCATCCAGCAGGAAATGGCCGCCTCCATTGAGGATGTCCTTGCCCGCCGCGTCGGCCTCCAATTTCATGACTGGCAGGCATCCATCGCCGCCGCCCCCGCCGTCGCCGCATATCTCGCCGCCGCATATTCCTGGTCCCCCGACCAGCAAGCCGAAGCCGTCCGGCATTACACCGGCCATCTCGAGGCCATGCTTCAGCACGCCGGCCTCAGCCCCGCATGATTCCACACTTCACAAAACCCCTCCGGCTTCCCAATCGCACACTGCGCACGCAGCCCCTGCACAGCTCGAGCTTTTTCACTTACCGTGCCCAGGGATCGACCAATCTGAGCGCAGCTTTCTCCCCAGAAAAAGCTGCACATCACAGATCAAGCCACACCGCAAAATAAGTGAAAAAGCTTTATCATGCAGGCTGACGAGGAACGCACCATGAAAGCTCGCATGAGGCTCGGCGACCTGCTCATACAGGCCCGGCTCATCTCTCCCGATCAACTCACCGCCGCCCTCCACCAACAGGCCGACCAGGGCGGGCGCCTTGGCGTTCACCTCGTCGAAACGGGCGCCATCTCCCAGTTCGACCTCGATGCCTTTCTCCATCGCATGCCCTCTGAGCCGGTCGATATCGCCGCCACGCGCATCCATGAAAACGACCTCCTCGGTCTCCTCATGAAGCTCATCTACACCGGCCATCTGGAAACCATGCGCCACTTCGTCGATGCCATCAAGCTTCCCTACCAGGTCGTCGACGATCTGGTCCGCAAGGCCGTTGACCGCCAGCTCCTTCGCAGCCTCGGCTCGCGCGACATGTTCTCCCTCACTGACACCAGCTACGCCGTCACCGAAGAGGGCCGCCGCTACACCCAGGACGAACTCCAGCAGTGCCGCTACGCCGGCCCCGCGCCCGTCTCCCTCGAAGAGTTCATCGAGGTCATCAACCTGCAGAAAATCACCAACGAGGCCGTCACCTACGACCGCCTCCGCCACGCTTTCGGAGACCTCGTCGTCGACGACCAGATCGTCGAAAAGTGCGGCCCGGCTCTCAACTCAGGCCGCGCCATGCTCCTCTATGGCCCCCCCGGAAACGGCAAAACCTCCGTCGCACTCAGCTTCACCAGCCTCTTCAACGACGTCATCTACGTGCCCTACGCCATCATGGTCGAGGGCCAGATCATCCGCATGTACGACCCCAGCTACCACACCCTCCGACCCACCGAGCTGGCCAATGAAGACCTCAATCCCGTCCTCATCCGCCGCGAAGAGTACGACGGCCGCTGGGTTCCCTGCCAGCGCCCCTTCATCGTCGCCGGCGGTGAGCTTACGCTCGACATGCTCGACCTCCGCTACGACGTCAACTCCAGCACCTACGAGGCCCCCCTCCACGTCAAAGCTCTCGGCGGATGCTTCATCATCGACGACTTCGGCCGCCAGCTCGTCTCCCCCACTGCCCTGCTCAACCGCTGGATCGTCCCCCTCGAAAACCGCATCGATTACCTCAAACTCCACACCGGCAAAAGCTTCACCCTGCCCTTTGAAGAGCTCGTCATCTTCTCCACCAACCTTGAGCCGGAAGAGCTCATGGACGCCGCCTTCCTGCGCCGCCTGCCCTTCAAAATCGAGGTCGGCGCACCAACTCTCGACCAATATCGAGAAATCTTCCAAAAGGAGTGCGCCCGGCGCAACATACTCCTCTCGCCCGAACTCTTCGACTCCATCGTGTACAAGATTACCCAGGAAAAATGCATGGAGCTGGCCGCCTACCATCCCCGCTTCATCGTCGACCAGGTCGCTGCCACCTGCCGCTTCATGGGCCAGCCCGATCACTTTGAGCCCCGCTACGTCCAGCACGCCGTCGACAATCTCCGCGTTCACCGCAAGGGAGATCCCAGGCCAACTCACCCTGCCTGATCCCGCCAGCCCGCCCATGCTCTCCTGTGCACTACGTCACAACTAGCAGGCTTCCCGCGGCGTACACTGTCCCTCGTTGTCTACGCAAAGCCATGACTGATCTTGAAGAAGAAATCGCAACCCTCAGCTACTCCCGCGGCCCGGCTCGTCCCCTGCTGGAGCTGACCATCGGCGACCTGCTCCACCGCACCGCCAACCGATATCCAGACCGCCTCGCCGTCGCCAGCCGCCATCAGGACCGCCGCTTCACCTGGGCCGAACTCAGCCAGCAGGCTGACCGCGTCGCCCGCGCCCTCTGGGCCCTCGGCATCCGGCGCGGAGACCGCGTCGGACTCTGGTCCTCCAACTGCATCGAGTGGCTCATGATGCACATGGGCTGCGCCCGCGCCGGCGCGGCGCTGGTCAACGTCAACCCCGCCTACCGCTCCCACGAGCTTCAGTACACCCTCACCCGCTCCCGCATGAAGGCCATCTTCCTCTGGAGCCACGACAAGCGCGCCGACTACCGCGAAATCCTCGACCGCGCCCGCCACGGGCTCACCATCGACCTCGCCCACATCATCTACTTTGACTCCCCCGAGTGGACCGCCCTGCTCGACGCCCCCGGCCGGATGCCCGGCCACGTCAGCGTCTCCGATGTCGCCAACATTCAGTACACCAGCGGCACCACCGGCCTGCCCAAGGGCGTCATGCTCACCCACCACAACATCGTCAACAACGGCCAGTTCCTCGCCCAGGGCTTTCACTACAACGAGCTGGACATCATCTGCCTGCCCGTCCCGCTCTTCCACTGCTTCGGCTGCGTCATCGGCACCATGACCGCCGTCAACTCCGGCGCGGCCCTCGTCCTGCCCAACTGGACCTTCGACCCCCGCGCCACACTCCAGGCCATCCACGACGAGCGCGCAACCAGCGTCTACGGCGTTCCAGCCATGTATGTCGCGGAGTTCGCCCTGCCCGAGTTCCCCTCCTACGACCTCACCAGCCTCCGCACCGGCATGATGTCCGGCGCACCCTGCCCCGTCGAGCTCATGAAGCGCGTTCTCCATGAAATGCACTGCGGCGAACTGGTCATCGCATACGGCCAAACCGAAACCTCGCCTGTCGTCACCATGTCCGACGCCGACGATACCATCGAGATTCGCGTCGCCACCGTCGGCCGCGCCATGCCCCAAACCGAAATCCGCATCCTCGACACCGTCTCCGGACAAACCGCCCCACTCGGCCAGCAGGGCGAAATCCTCACCCGAGGCTACGCCAACATGAAGGGATACGACGCCGAACCCGCCGCCACCGCCCAAACCATCGACCCCGACGGCTGGCTCCACACCGGCGACCTCGGCATCCTCCACGGCGACGGCTGCATCCACCTCACCGGCCGCTCCAAAGACGTCATCATCCGCGGCGGAGAAAACATCTACCCCCGCGAAGTCGAAGAATTCCTCTATACACACCCCAAAGTCGGCGAAGCCCAGGTCGTCGGCATCCCCGACGCACGCCTCGGCGAAATCGTAGTAGCCTGGGTCCGCCTGCGCCCCAACACCGAAGCCACCGAAGCCGAAATCCGCTCCTTCTGCGAAGGCCAGATCGCCTACTTCAAAATCCCTTCCCACATCCGATTCGTTGAAGACTTCCCAGCCACCCTCTCCGGCAAAATCCAGAAATACAAAATGCGCGACTTCGAAATCGAAGCCCGTAACCTCCAATCCGTAGCCAAAGAAGAAACCGCGTAATCTCCACGCCCCCAAAAAAGGTGAGGCCGGGACTCATCCCGGCCTCACCTTTTTGCTGCTGTTTCTCTCTCGCTATTTCCCCTCAACCACCGGCAACTCCACAAAGCTAACCTTCCCCGCCGCGTGCCAAACCCTCTGCGTAGCCTTCCTGTAATCCTCCGGCTTCGCAAAAAAGATATTCGGCACAAACCTCTGCGGATTCCGGTCATACAGCGGGAACCAGCTCGACTGCACCTGCACCATGATCTTGTGCCCCGGCAAAAACAAATGGTTGCTCGTCGGCAGCGAAAACCGGTACTCCAGCGGAGCATTCGCAGTCAGCGGCTTGGCCTCCGCCAGGCTCTCCCGGTACCGTCCGCGGAAGATATCCATCGCGATCGGCAACTGATACCCGCCCAGCTCCGGCTGCCCAGCCACCTCATCCGGATACACGTCGATCAGCTTTACCACCCAGTCCGAATCCGTCCCCGAGGTCGACGCCACCAGGTTCGCAATCGGCTCGCCCGATATTCGCAGCGGCTCCTTCAGCGTCTCCGTCGTATACGTCAGCACATCCGTCCGCCCGGAAAACTGCCGCTGGTCGTCCACCAGCCATCGCACCCAGCTCAGGTTCGCCGTATACCCCACCGGCTCCGACGGCCGCGAACGGTACGTCACCGGCTTGGCCGGGTCTGATACATACTCGTCAAACTCCTCGCCGCCCGCTTGCGCCGCAAATCCCGCCTTCCCCTTCGCTTCCAGATACAGCGGCTTCGCCACCGGCTTGCAGCCCGTCTCGCACCCGCTCGGCCAATCCTTCAGCTTCTGCCAGCGGTTTGCCCCCGTCTCAAATGCTGAAACCGTGGGCGTCGTCAGCGCCGGCGCATCGTCCTTCAGGTAGTGCGCCAGAAACGGCCCCAATATCTCCCGCCGAAACTGCAATCCCGTGTCCTGGTTGAACCGGATCGGCCCCTCCGCGCTCACCTCGGAAATCTCTTCCCCATGGTGCCACGGCCCCAGCACCAGGAACAGGTTGTTCTCCGTATCCTTCGGCTTCACCGCCTTCCACACCGCCATCGCCCCGTAGATATCCTCCTGGTCCCACAGGCTCGCCACCAGCATCGTAGGCACCGTCAGCGTCTGCTTCGCAAGCAACTGGTCTACTGCCTGCTCTGACCAAAAGCTGTCATACGCCGGATGCGCCGCCACCTTGTTCCAGAACCCGATCTGCTCCATCCCCCGCCGCTTCGCCAGCTCTCCCGCCGACCCCGCCTCCATGTACATGTCGTAGTCGTCAAAGTTGCTCGTCTGCCAGTGCGCATCGTTGCCCCTGGTCGCCGTTTGCTCGTAGATGTACGGCAGATTCTGCTGCCGAAATGCGCCATTGTGGAACCAGTCGTCCCCCCGCCATCCATCCACCATCGGATTCATCGGTATTGCCACCTTCAGCGCCGGGTGCGGATGAATCAGCGGCATCAACGACAAAAATCCGTCATACGAAATCCCCAGCACGCCCACCTTCCCGTTCGACTCCGGCACGTTCTTCACCAGCCAGTCGATCGTGTCGTACGTGTCCGTCGACTCATCCACCGGCGTAGGATTCAGCGCCCCGCTCACCGGCCGGTTCATCACATAGTCGCCCTCTGACCCATACTTCCCGCGGATATCCTGCAGCACGCGGATATATCCGCCCTCCACTATCGTCTCCACCGCATTGTCGTAGCCCCAAAGCGTCGGGCCCAGGTGTGTGCTCGGCGAGTTCGCGCTCAACCCATCCGCGCTGTACGGTGTCCTCGTCATCAGCATCCCTTCGTGTTTGGCGCCCTCCGGCACCAGGATCACCGTATGCAGCTTCACCCCATCGCGCATGGGAATCATCACCACCCGCCGCTCATAGTCCATCCCATAGCTGGTCGGCGTAAACACCGCCGGAGTCTCACTCGGATAGTTCGGATACTGCGGCGCACTCTGCGCCAAACACACCGGAGCCATCAGCCCAGCCACCACCACCGCACAAAGAGCAATCCTCGGAACCATCGTCACGCGTCCATACCTCGCAAAAATCATCAGTACCCGCAACCTAACACACCCCACCTGATGTTTGCCCGCTGAAAAATTCCGCAGATTGACTGGCCCAAAACCTACCCCCGCAGCCCCCGCAACCGCTCACAGGCATCCGCCAGGTCCGCGTCCTTCTTGGCAAAGCAGAACCGCAGCAGATTCTCCCCCAGCCCCGCACGGAAAAACGCCGATCCCGCCACCGACGCCACGCCCGTCCGCGCCAGCAGGTTCCGCGCCTTTTCCGCAGCCGTCGCGCCCGCCAGGTCGCTCGCATCGGCCAGCACGTAGTACGCCCCCGCCGGAGTATACGGATACATCCCCGCGTCCCTCAACGCCGATACCATCCGCGCCCGCTTCCTTTCGTGGTCCGCCGCCAATGTCGTGTAAAACTCCGGCCCAAGCTGCTCCAGCCCATCCGCCGCCCCATGCTGCAGCGCCGACGGCGCGCAAACATACGTCAGATCGTGGAAATACGCAATCGACCCCAGCCACTTGGCATCCGCCACCAGGTACCCCAGCCGCCAGCCCGTCACCGAGAAAGTCTTCGAAAATCCGCTCATCACAATCGTTCGCTCGCGCAGATGCGGAAGGCTGAACGGGCTCACATGCCGCGCCCCGCCGTACACGAAATGCTCATAAATCTCGTCGGTAAACAGAAACAGCCCATGCCGCTCGGCCAGCTCCCCCACCCCCTCTATCTCTGCCAGGGCAAAAATCTTCCCCGCAGGATTCGACGGCGTATTCATCAGCACCGCTCGCGTCCGCGGCGTAATCGCCGCTCGCAGCGCATCCATGTCCAGCGTCCAGTCCGCCCCAGGCCCCTCCGGCGCAGTCAGCGCCACCGGCACCGCCTTCATCCGCAGCGAACTCAGCGTGCTCACGTGGTACCCGTAAAACGGCTCAAACAGAATCACTTCGTCGCCCGGATTCAGCAGCGCCATCACCGCCGCATGGAACGCTCCCGTCGCCCCCGATGCCACCAGCACCTCGCGCTCCGGGTCCACCGATACGCCCTGGAACCGCTCCATTTTCGCCGCAATCCCCGCCCGCAGCCGGCCAATCCCGTCCAGCCGCGTGTAAATGTTCTCGCCCGCGTCAATGGCCCGCTTCGCGCCCTCCGTCACAGCCGCCGGCGGCTCCGTATCGCACACCCCCTGTGCCAGGTTCACCCCGCCCAGCCGGTCGCACTCCATCGTCATCGCGCGTATCTCCGACTGCAGCACACGCGGCGCCAGGTCGCTCAGGCCAAGGGATTGGGGTTGCATCAACGGCAGGGAAGAGGCAGCGGAACGTGTCATCAATCAGGCATCCAATTCGTCGGGTTCTGGTACAGCTATATCACAGCAACGTCCCGAAACGGACGCGCGCACACTCCGCAACCACGCATTCAGGCATTCTCCAATTGTTACAGTCGTGTTAAAATCGGGAATCGACAGCGGTTCCAACCCCCGTTGCAAAAGACGAAATCTCCTATGAATCTCTACCTCATGCGCCACGCCAACGCCGGCGTCCCCCGCGAAAATCCAATCCTCGACGCCAAGCGAGCCCTCATCAAAGAGGGAAAGCAGCAGTGCATGTTGATGGCCGGTATCCTCGCCGCCTCCGGCGCGCAAATCGATGTCATCATCTCCAGCCCCCTCAAGCGCGCCAAGCAGACCGCCCAGTTCGTCGCCACGGAAATCGGCTGCGAGGCCCCGCTCATCGCCTCCCCGGCGCTGGCTCCAGACGGCGACTTTGCCGCATTTCAGCAGTTGATTCACCAGTTCGCCAACCACGAGGGCGTCCTCGTCGTCGGCCACAACCCCAACCTCAGCCAGTTTCTCGGCAAGCTCGTCACCGGCAACGGCCCCGGCAGCATCCGCATGCGCAAGGCCGGCATCGCCCGCGTCGACATGGAGCGCCGCCCCGCGCAACTCCAGTGGATACTCGATCCCCGCCTCGCCCGCGCCGTCTACACCAGCGTCGTAAAAAGCTCCCGCCCAAAGACCTCGCGAAAGTAACCCGCCTCTTTCCGCACCGACCACAGCTCCAGCTCGGCCCCCGTGCGTCCCTCGCGAATCTCCAGATGAACACGCTTGGGATACACCTGCGCCCGTACCCGCACCGCCCCGGACGCGCGGTCCTGGTTCAGCGCCCGCGCCAGCCGCAGCAGCACCACGCACCGCTGCACCGGCACATGCTCCGCTGCGGGAATATTGCGCATCGCCCGGTCCTCCGGCTGCGGCCGCGACTTGCCCAGGTACCGCGCAATCGCCGAAACAATCGTCCGCTGCTGCTGCGTAAACCCGTAGATCTCTGAGCTGGAAATAATGTACTGCGTGTGCCGGTGGTGCCCCTGGTGGTTGATGAACTTCCCCGTCTCTGACAGCACTGCCGCCGTCGCCAGCCACGTCCGGTACTCCGGCGCCAGCTTGTGCAGGGGCGCCAGCTCACGAAACAGTTGCTCCGCGTGCGCCTTCAGCGGCTCCACCTGCTGCGCCATCACTCCAAACCGCTGCGCCGTGGCCAGCACACTCTCCCACCGCTCCTGCTCAAACTGCTCATGCGCGCTCGCCCGCTCGTCCTGCTCGGCCAGCATCTGCGCCAATATCCCATCCCGCAACCCCAGCTCCGAGTAGCGGAAGCCCGGCAGTTGGAACGACTCCAGCAGCTCCGCGTACACCAGCGCCCCGGCCACAATGATCTCCGCCCGCCTCGGACCGATGCCCGGCACAGCCTCGCGCTCGGCCACGGTCATCCCCCGCAGCCGGGCCGCCATCACCCGCGTCTGCCGTGTACTGGTCATCTCCGCCGGCCCCGCGGTCACTTTCGCCACTTTCGTCGCTTTGCCCTTGCCCCCCACCGCCGTCAGCTGCGCCTCGCTCAGCGCCGCCGCTGTCCCGCTAGTCGCAATCACCAGCGCAACCTCGGTCGGCTGCAGCTTGCGCTGCGCCCGCTTCAGCTCCCGCACAATAAACTGCTGCATCCGCGCCAATGCCTCGTCGCTCGGCGGATCCCCGTCCAGAAACTCCTGCGTCAGCCGCACCGCGCCCAGCGGCACGCTCACCGTCTCCACAATCCGCTTCTGCTCGCTCAGCGTGATCTCGCAGCTGCCTCCGCCCAGGTCAATCAGCACCACACGGCCATCTGCGCCAGCCTCCTGCGCCACCACCCCATGGTGGATCAGCCGGCCCTCTTCCAGCCCGGAGATAATCTCGATCACCCAGCCCGTCTCCGCCTTGGCCCACGCCACAAAGGCCTCAGCGTTCCTCGCCTCGCGCATTGCCGCCGTCGCCACCACGCGAATCTGGTCCACCCCATGCCCCTGAACCGTCCGCTGGAAGCGCTTCAGCGCCTTCAGCGTCGTCGCCATCGCGTCCGGCGAAATCAGCCCTGTCTCAAACACGCTCCCGCCCAGCCGCGTCACTTCGCGGTCCTCGTGCAGCGTCTTCAGGCGGTGGTTCACTACCCGCGAAATCTTCAACCGGCAGCTGTTGGATCCAATATCAATCGCGGCAAAGGTGGGCATCGGCGGGCAGCAGTCCTCCCCAGGCAAATTCAGCAGACTCAAGGCCACCATACACCATGGCCCCGCCCCAGGAATGGTCAAGCCGACTGCCCCGCCCACCACCCCGTCCCAATGCGCGCAACAGCGCGAAAATCGCGGCTGTTATCCTTGATGCAGCCATTATGACCAATACCAGCTCGCTCGCACGCCCGCAGAAGTCGCCTTCCACCCTGGCCCTCTGGACGCTGCTTGCGAGCATCTTCCTCGCCGTCTACTTCGTCGCGCTCTTCACGCCGCCCCTCATGGACGATGTCGACGCCAGCCACGCCCAGGCCGCCGCTCACATGGCCGAAACCGGCGACCTCGTCACCCTCAAGATCAATGGCATCCGATACCTCGAAAAGCCACCCCTGCCCTACTGGCTCGTCGCCGGCGCATATCGCATCTTTGGCCAGAACGCCTTCGCCACCCACCTGCCCAACGCCCTCGCCGTCCTCGGCCTCGCCTGGCTGGCCTGGCTCTGGAGCAGTCGCGCCTGGGGCCCCCGCGCCGGCTTCTACGCCGCCCTCGGCACACTCTCCGCCGTCGGCCCGTTCCTCTATACCCGCTTCTACATTCCCGACGCCCTGCTCTCCTTCCTCCTGCTCGGCGCGCTCTACTGCTTCCTATCCGGCTTTGAGAGCGTCTTTTCCACCCGCTTCTATCTCATGTGGGCCGCCCTCGCCCTGGCCACGCTCGCCAAGGGACTCATCGCGCCCATCTTCTTCGCCGCCGCCGCCATTCCCCTCCTCCTCCTCAGCGGCCAGTGGCGTCGCTGGCGCGACATCAAGCCCTTTACCGGCATCCTGCTCTTCCTCGCCATCGCCGCGCCCTGGCACATCCTCGCCGGCCTGCGCAACCCTGACCAGGGACACCCCGTCGGCAACATACCCACCCCCGGCAACGTCCACGGATTCTGGTACTTCTACTTCCTCAACGAGCACGTCTTCCGCTTCCTCGGCACGCGCTTCCCCCACGACTACAACCGTATGCCCGTCCTCTGGTACTGGCTCGCCCACCTCGTCTGGATCTTCCCCTGGAGCCTCTTCTTCCCCGCCGCCGTCCTCGTCGCCTGGAAGACCCGCCACAGCTGGCTCACACACCTCCGCAAGGATGCCGGCCAAACCGTCGACTTCTACCTCGACCACGCCGTCCGCGAAGATGCTGCCACCTTCGTCCTCAAGCTCAAGTTCCGCGTCCGCACCACCTGGCTGCTCGGCCTCTTCGCTGCCTTCACCCTCCTCTTCTTCTCTCTCTCCACCAACCAGGAGTACTACACCTGGCCGGCCTGGATTCCCCTCATCATGCTCACCTCCGGCGTTCTCGCCACACTCGAGGAAAACAGTGAAACCGCAGAGCCCATGCAGGCTCGCGGCTGGCTGGTTGGCGCACACGCCGTCTTCACCGTCGTCGGCCTGCTCGTAGCCATCGCCCTCGCCTGGGGACTCTGGGCCTCGCGCGGACTGCCTTACGTCTCCGACATCGGCACCTTGCTCGCTCATCGCGGCGTAGGAGACTACACGCTCTCCACCTCGCACCTCTTCGACCTCACCGGCCCCTCCTTTGCCGCCCTCCGCGCCCCGGCCGTCATCGCCGCCATCGCCTTCCTCATCGGCCCCGCCGCCGGACTCATCCTCCGACTCGCCCGCCGCAACCGTGCCGCAACACTCTCCGTCGCCCTCACCGGCGCGCTCTTCCTCGTCGCTGCGCACATCGCCTTCGCCCGCTTTGAGCCCATGCTCAGCTCCAAGCCCATCGCCGACACCCTGCTCGCCAAGGCCGCTCCCGCAGACGACTTCATCATCTTCGGCGACCAGTCCGACGCCTCTTCGGTCGTCTTCTACACACACCGATTCTTCGGCCGTCCCGCCCTGCTCGTCCACGGCACCGGGTCGTCGCTCTACTGGGGCTCCTGCTATCCCGACGCGCCCAAAATCTTCCTCACCGAAGACGATCTGACCGCGCAATGGGGCCACGGAACCCGCCAATGGCTCTTCGCCCAGGACACCAACCGCAGCAAGGTCGAGCAGCTCCTGGCCGGCAAACTCATCCCCGTCCAGACCATCGCAGACAAGACCCTCTGGACCGACCGCCCACTCTAGCAGCAAACTGTCTCGCAATTTACACCACTCTCCCGGTGGGAGTCACAACTGCCCCAACCTCCCCAGATCCCAAAACCCCAATCGAGCGCAGCTCGGTCCCGGTGGGAGAATGGGGTACACGACAACAGGTCTTCGTTGGTGGGGTGAAAGCCTGGGGTTTTAACCCCAGGAATAAATCTCCCAAATCTCATCTACACCATCGCCACCGGATCCCAAATGACAGATCTTCGTCATTTCGGTGGTTGTGGAGCTCGATGCCCCGAGGCCCCGCCTTTCAACCACCCCCCACAGACACAAAAATCCCCGGCCGGCACACTGCCAGGCGGGGATTCCTGTTTCGTCTTTCCGTTCCCTGGGGCCTGTTCACACTCCCTGAGTGGTGGCGACGGGAGCGGAGTTTTCCTCAGTTCAAGAAGCGACGAGTGCGCTGTAACTGGTTACTGAAGCGAGCAGCGACGCAGACATGGGGAAAACTGGCCCCGTCCCTGCGGGTTGCGGCGCAAATCGGGCCATAACGCGTTCTCGCCCTCGGCGGTGGGGTCGCCACAGCTCTCGGACTCGGCCCTGCGTGCCCAGAATTGCTTGGCCCGATTCTCGCTCGCAACGCCATCCATCCAGGGAGTGTGAACAGGCCCTAGTAAATAACCTTCAGCCCAAACTGCACAATGCGCGGCTCAAAGGTGCTCGTGATCGTTCCGCCCGAAGTCGGCGCGCCTCCCAGCGTGCCACCCAATCCGCTCGACGGCAGGTACAGGTTCGTGTGGTTCAGGATGTTGTACAACTCGCCGCGGAACTCCACCTTCAGCCCCTCGACAGGCGTGCCAAAGCGCTTGTTGAAGTCCAGATCCGTCTGGTAAAACGCAGGCGTCCGTCCCGGATTCCGGCTCGCATTGCCAAACGGGCTCAGCAGGTTGCCGTTTCCGTCCTTGGTCCCCGGCAGGGTAAACGCAGCGTAGTTCACGTACTGAATGTAGCCGGAAGCCAGCTTCGTCTTCTGGATCGCCGGCGTTCCCGTCACCACATTCGGCCGGTACTCGTTCGCGCCACGGTACGTCGCGGAAATCTGCGGCGACACCGCGTTGGCCGAGTTCGGCGAATACGTCAGATTGAACGGCGTTCCCGCCTGCATCGTGTTGATTGCCGAAATCTGCCATCCCCCAAACACCGCGTTCACCACTGGGTTTGCACTGCTCGCGAAGTGCCGGCCGCGACCAATCGGCAGGTCGTACACCAGGCTCGTGATGTTCGCAAGCGGCAGGTTGTAGTCCGACTGCGAGTAGTCCGCGTTCAGGTTGTTGCCGTCCTGCGGAGAAGGCGTGTTGCCTTCCAGCGAGGCCGAAGCGTTGTCCAGCGAGTGCTCCCACGTAAACGAGTTCAACAGAGTCAACCCGCCCACCATGCGCTGCTCATACCTGGCCTGCAACGCGTTGTACTTCGACTTGAAGCCGTTCAGAGCCTCCGTAATGTCGCTCGGCCAAAAACTGTAAGGCCGCGCAAATCCATTCGCCGGATTCTTCTGGTTCGCGTTCAGAAATCCCTGCAACTTGCTCCCGTCGTTGCCCACATAGGCCACGTCCAGCAACGTGTTCTTGGCCACCGCATACTGCGCGCTCACAAACCAGCTCGCCACCATGCTGTCCGTGGTGTCTTTGGGAATATACGTGATATTGTCCGTCGCCGGGTTGAACGTCGTCGCCAGACCGGTCGGAAAACCCTGGTCCACCGTCCGGTAGCCCGTTTTGCCCGGCGTCTGCGGCACCGACACAAACAGCGCGTTCGGCGCGTTGATGGCCAGAATATCGCCCGATCCGGCGCGCGTGTAGTGGACGTAGCTCAACCCGTAGCCCCCGCGCAGCGCAATCTTCGGCGTCACCGCATAGGCAAACCCAACCCGCGGCGCCCAGTCCCCATAATCCGGATTCACCAGTGTCCGGTTGTACGTGCTGCCGCTCTTCGCCGTCAAAATCGCCGTCGCCGTCGAGCTCGCCGTCGGGTCAAAGTTCGACAGGTTGTTGTGCACCTCCGAGTAGGGCGATCCGTACTCCCAGCGCACGCCCAGGTTCAGCGTCAGCTTGCTCGTCGCCTTCCAGTCGTCCTGCGCATAGAAGTTGTGCATCGTCTGCAGCAGGTGCGCCTTGAAGTACGTCGCCAGTGCGTAGTTGCTGGTCGTGCCGAACAGAAAGTCCGCCCAGTACGTATCGCTCGCCGCCTTGGTGTTCGCGCAGTCGCTGCCGGCGCTCGCCGGGCACTCCGAGAATCCGCCGCCGTAGCTGAACGACCCAAACAACGGATTCGAGTCCTGCACTTCCATCCACACATGCTCAAACTCGTACCCGAACTTCAGCGAATGATGTCCCTTCACCCATGAAAAATTCACCTTCGGGTCCAGCAGCGACGGGTTCTGCCACTGCGGATTCGTGCTCTGCCGCCCAAACGACGTAAAGCTGCCTGAAACCGAAGTCGAAGGCAATCCGCCCGCTACCGTCGGGTCCGTTGGCAAGCCCGGAAACGTAATCGCGTGGTCTCCGATCGAGAGCGAATACTTGCCCGCCCGCGTTCCAGACAACGCAACGCGCGCATCCAGCACCTTGTTCGAGCCAAACAGATGCGTGTAACCCGCCGCCACCTGCTGGTCCAGAATCTTCGCCCGCCCGTTCGTCTGCCCGTCCAGCGGCAACGGAAGCGTCGGATAGTTGATGCCCGTCTCCTTGCGATCGTTGATGCGCAGAAACCACGAGCTGTTCGCGCTCTGCTGGTAGTCCAGCCGCAGGCTCCCCTTGTCCGAGTTGTCGGTAAACGGAGCTTCCGTCGCGTAGTCGTTCGCAGCCAAACCCGTCGTCGCGGAACCCGCCGTCGGCAACCCCTGCAGCTGCCCAAAGAAGCCCAGAATCTGCTTCGAAATCGGGCTGATATCCGGCGACGTAAGGATCGACGTGCCCGCCTTGTAATACGTCCCCGGAGACAGCGGATCCTGCACATCCACCGCCAGAATGCCCTTGATCTCGTCCTGCGTCGGCATCGTCAGCACCACCAGCGGCTTCAGCGTCTGCCGAAACCCCTCGTAGTCCACAAAAAAGAACAGTTTGTCCTTCAAAATCGGGCCGCCAAAGTTCGCGCCAAACTGGTTCCGGTTGAACACCGGCTTCTGGAACGCCGTCGTACCCACCGTCGGCTTGAAGTAGCCCGCCGCATTCAAGTCCGTATTGCGCACAAACTCATACAGCGTCGTGTGGAATCCGTTCGTTCCGCTCGCCGAAGCCACATTCACCGTCGCTCCTGACGACCGCCCATACTGCGCGCTCTCGTTGTTCGTCACCACTTCAAACTGCGCCACCGAGTCCGGCGGAGGAGCGATGATCTGGTTGTCGAATCCCTGGTTGCTCTCCCCATACGCGTTGTTGTCCATGCCGTCAAGAAGATAATTGTTGAACATGCTCCGCTGTCCGTTCACGTTGTACGATCCGGCGCGCACCAGGCTCGTCGCAGCCGTCGTCGTCGCTGCCGTCGGCGCCTGCCGCGACCCCGTCACCAGCCCCAGCAGGTCAGAGTAATTTCGAGAAACCAGCGGCAGCGCTTCCGTCTGGTAATTCGAAATATTCTGCCCTCGCTCGCTGCTCTCCGTCTCCAGCGCCAGCGCCACTCCGGTCACTTCCACCGTGCTCTCTGTGCCCCCGGCCTTCAGGCTCAGGTCAATGCGCACACGGCCCGCAACCGTCAGGTTGATCTGCTCGGCCACCGCGCTCGAAAACCCGCTCGCCTCCGCCTTCACCGTGTAGATGCCCACCCGCAGGGAAGGGAACTCGTAGTCGCCGGCTCCATTGGCCGTCGCCTTGCTCACCGTCCCCGTGCCCGTGTTTGTGGCACTCACTTGCGCTCCAGGAATCACCGCTCCCGTCGAGTCGTGAATCGTGCCCACAAGGCTGCCGTCTTCATACTGTGCGTGGGCCACGCTGCCAGTAAATACGAAAACAAGCGCCAGAAGTATCTGCGAAAAATGCCTCAAAGTCTGTTTCATGGCGTGAGCATAGGCTCCAGCCGGCAATCCCAGTTCAACCCCGCGTCAACTTCCCTTGAATTTCCCGTGACTCGCGCCCGCCTACCGCATCATGGGCCGTCGCACCTGCGCCGCTTCACCCCTTGGCCATCCCCAGCCCTGCGCAGTTACAATTGCCCTTCCTGAAAAACGGATGCATCCTCCCGCATCCAAAGCTGAAATCAAAGTCGAATTCTAGGAGCAATCATGGGCACTCTCGGTAAACGCTTTCTACTCTCCCTCCCACTCGCCCTCTCCCTCGCCCTGCTCCCCGCTCTCGCCCAAACCCCACCCCAAACCCCACCCCAAATGGCCGCCGACTTCTCCACCGTCCTCTACGGCGCCGCCTACTACAACGAATACATGCCCGGCGGCCAGGCCGACCACGACGCCCGCCTCGCCAAAGACGTTGCCCTCATGAAGGCCGCCGGCCTCTCCGTCGTCCGCATGGGCGAGTCCACCTGGAGCCTCTGGGAGCCTGAAGACGGCCGATTTGAATACGCATGGATGGACAAGGTCGTCGACGCCATGGGCCAGGCCGGCATCAAGGTCATCCTCGGCACGCCCACCTACTCCATCCCCGCCTGGATGGCCCACCAGCACCCCGAAATCCTCGCCGACCGCACCCCCGGCGGCATGTTCGGTGGCGTCGCCAAGCCCGGCGCATACGGCATCCGCCAGAACATGGACACCGACTCGCCAGCCTACCGCTTCTACGCCGAACGCCTCATCCGCCACATCGTCGCTCACTACCGCGACAACCCCACCGTCATCGGCTGGCAGCTCGACAACGAAACCGGCAGCTACGACGCCGCCAATGACGACGTCTTCATCGGCTTCCAGCACTACCTCGAAAAGAAATTCGTCACCCCAGAAGCCCTCTCCCAGGCATGGTTCCTCAACTACTGGGGCGAGAACATCCACACCTGGGAAGATCTCCCCCGCCGCGACGGCACCATCTCCACCGGATACAAGCTCGAGTGGACCCGCTGGAGCCAGCTCCGCGTAACCAACTTCCTCCACTGGCAATCCGCCCTCGTCCGTGAATCCGCCGGCCCCGCCCAGTTCATCACTACCGACTACGGCGGCATGATGAAGCGCGACGTCAACGAGGAAGATGTCGCCACCGGCCTCGACATCGTCGCCGACAACATCTACCACGGCACACAGGACCACTACGACGGCTCCTTCCAGGCCATCCAGTCCGACTTCTCACGCTCCCTCAAACACCACAACTTCCTCGTCACCGAGACCAACGCCCAGACCATCGGCTGGACCTCCACCGGCCAATACCCGCCCTACGACGGCCAACTTCGCGAAGACGTCTACACCTACCTCGCCAACGGCGCAAACATGGTCGAGTACTGGCACTGGCACTCCATCCACGCCAACCAGGAAACCTACTGGAAAGGCATCCTCTCCCACGATCTGGAGCCCAATCGCCCCTACGCCGAGGTCAGCAAAACCGCCCACGAACTCCAGAAAATCGGCCCCCACCTCGTCGGCCTCCAGTTCCACCCCCAGGTCGCCATCCTCTGGAGCCGCGACTCCGCCAACGCCATCAGCTTCATGCCTTACGGCGGAGCCGTCCCCGACCGCAGTTGGTCCGGAGAGCCCGACGGCTACGCCACGCTCGTCCAGCAGCTCCACAAATCCCTCTACACCCTCAACGTCCCGGCCGACTTCGTCTTCCCCGAGACCCAGGACCTCTCCGCCTACAAGGTGCTCCTCGTTCCTGCCCTCTACATCGCCGACGACGCGCTCCTGCAGCGCATCTCCGCCTTCGTCAAAGGCGGCGGCCACGTCCTCATGACCTTTAAGAGCGGCTTTGCCAATGAAAACTCCGCCGTCCGCTGGGTCCGCGCACCCGGCCCACTCCGCGAAGCCGCCGGCTTCAGCTATCAGGAGTTCTCCAGCCTCGAGCATCCCCTCGCCCTCAAAGACGATCCCTTCCACGCCGGAGCCGACAACCGCGTCTCCTACTGGGCTGAATTCCTCCTGCCGGAGACCGCCAAGCCCCTCGCCTTCTACGACCACCCCTTCTTCGGCAAGTGGCCCGCCGTCACTGAGAACCACTACGGCTCCGGCACCCTCACCTACGAGGGCACTTACCTCTCCGACGCCATGCAACTCACCCTCGTCCGCCGCACCCTCGACCAGGCCGGCCTCGCCACCAGCGACCAGTCCCTGCCCGCCGCCATCCACGTCCAGCACGGCGTCAACAAGCTCGGCAAGCGCCTCCACTACTACTTCAACTACTCCGCCAACCCGGTCACAGCACCCTACGCCTACGCCCCCGGCACAGACCTGCTCACCGACCAAGCCGTAGCCCCCAGCACCCAACTCACCATCGCCCCCTGGGACCTGGTCATAGTAGAGGAAACCGCCCCCGCATCGAAACCCTGAGTTGTCACGCTTCGGAGCAAGAAATCCGGGTGCCGAATCCTCGCCGGGTCGTTGCCTTTGCTGTTGCCCCTGTTCTTCTGTCTGTCATTCCCGCAGGGAATCTGCTTCTTCCTTTGCTTTTGCCCTTGCCTTTGCCCTTGCTGTTGCCTTTCCATCCGTCCAACCAGAAGCGGGTGCCCCCGGTCCTTCGCACTTGGGGACCGGGGAGCACTCAATCCTCCCTGGGTTTTAACTCCTCCATCCGCCGCTGCTTTTGTTCTTCCATCCGTCCAACCAGAAGCGGGTGCCCCCGGTCCCTCGCATCTGGGGACCGGGGAATAGCCAATCCTCCCCGGGTTTTAACTCCCCCATCCGCACCAAACGCCGGTCACCATCTCTCGCATTCCCAGTCAAAGCGCAGATGCACCGCACCATCACAATCCCGCTAACCCGCTGACTCGCTATCGCGGCGAAGCCGCAGCCAACTCGCTGCCTTTGTCCAAAAGCATTCCCCGCCCAAGCCCCACCCAAACCACCGCCCGCCTGACTGATTCTCTTGCAGACTCCCAGACACCAACGTTCTTCCCCACAATGCGACATCCGGAGACTTATATGGCCTCGATAAGTGCTTTGACGATTTTGCGTAAATCTAGAGTCCAAATGGGCGCAAACGTTTTCAGTACTTATCCTGCATGAGGTTTTACCGTGTTTGATCAGCAGCATGAGCGGCGGCGTTTTACTATCGGGTAAGGTGAAGTCATATGCGCTCATTAATGCTTGTCTCATTCCTGATTGCCGTGTCTGCTTCGGCGCAGGTTACCCCGACGCCTGCAGCTATCGAACTGCGGGCATCGGTGATGCCAATGGATCAGCGCAGGGCACTTGCTGCCCCATTACTACAGGCTGCGGAGAAGCAAGCCGCTGCGCTGGACGACGTCGATCGTTCGATTGTGCTCTACCGTATAGCCGGCGGTTGGATGCCGCTCGACCGTGAGCGTTCATCCGCTCTCTACCGACAGGCATTTCTTGCATCCCTGCACGCCGATGGTGCTTTTCGTCCAGCGTTGGAGTACATGATTCTGGACGAAGCGGTCCCATTAGACCCCGCTATCATCTTGGAACTCGTGCCGCAAGCCGACATGGAGACAAAGCAAAAGATTTATGGCTGGATTCTAGGTTTCGCGCTTGAGAATACCGATACTCGACTTGCAGCCAAGGCATTCCAGGCTGCAGCGGACAATCAGGCAATCTCAGGCAGCCAGGCAGCGACAGTTCTCGCAAATCTTCCAATTGAAGAGCGCGCTCGGGTCTTCCGCACAATCACTGCGTACTACAATCTACATCCACCCTCCATCGGAAAATGGGACTTTTCCGGACTCGTCTCGCAGTTTTATGCCTCGCTGCCTCCGCAGGATGTACTTGCGGCAATCGATATCATCCTTAAGCGCGCAATGGATGTCGATTCGGACCATTCTGGCCGTCAGGTGGGCATGAGCTCCGGCCCAAACAATATTGGTTTCAGCAAGGAAACCGACCTACAACTCTTTGCCGTCGCGCCTGCCTTGCTGAAACTGGACCCCGTACGCGCCACCAAGCTGCTGCAGAAAAGCCCAGAGACAGCGAAATGGCTAATTAAATATCCGAATGGAGTTGAATCGTTCGATCAGAACCATTCTTTCCACTATGGCGCCGCCGCAGTACAACCATCCAAGGCCGTGCCAAGTGATCTGCGCACCTTCGGCATTGATAACGCAAGAGGAATGCCTGCGTTTCTGCAAGAGGACGAAGGGCTGGAGTTTACACGCGGGGACTTTCCATTTTATGGTCAGCCCAGCGGGTCGAGCTCATTTGAATTTTTTACCGATCACAAATCTCCCGAGTATGCTGCCTACCACGCTGTAATGTCGGCGCACCAACCTGATGTCCTTGCCGCAGTCGCAAGCGTACCGGAGATGCGCAAGGTTCCGATCTCGTGTAGCGGTGACGGTGATTGGTGCTATGAGACCTGGCCGCAAGCGAATTTAGTCCGCTCCCTGGCCGAGGATTGGACCTATGGCAGCCAGGAAGAGAATGCCCGCGCAGCACTGAAGGCACTGCCAACAGTACTGGAAAAGATTCCCGCACAGCAGCGTTGCGCTCCACTCGCGGATGCTGCGGACTTATATCTGCGCCTTGGAGATCGCAGTGCTGCCAACAGTGCCGTACAGACTGGCCTCGACGCGGCGGCTCAGGCAGAAGCGCAGGAAGAGGCCACATATCACAAACCGTTCTCAAAATTGCTGCGGTCTTCCACAAACTGCTATCAGAGGCTCATCTCCGCCGGAGTCAACGCAGAGTATGATTCGCTTTATAAGGCAGTCGATTCTCTCCAGAACCCTACGCTGCGCGCCTTCGCCACGGCCATGCTGGCTCGGGGGCTGCTAGGCGTTCCTTTGCGGCGCAATCTCGTGGTAAGCGCCAACGGGAGCTACTGTTCGTTAGTAGGCCAAGCCAGCTACTGTGGAGGGCTCCCGTGAGGTTTGGTAACATTCAAGTCGCCAAGGCTCCGCCAATGAGCTTCTGCGGAATTATGGGTTTACGGTAACAGACCGAGGCGCTCACGGACAGCCGGATACGGTCGATGGTAGGAACACTTCCGGAAAACGTCGTCGTGTCTGCCTATCCCAACTCCTGAACGCCAAAATCGCCCAAAGCACGATCCCACCACCCGCACCCCACAAATCTCGTCATCCCGACCGGCTGAACTTTGCCAGAAAACCCCGCCTGGCATAAGTCCTTCGCACATCCTGTCAAGCCAAGAATTTCCGCGCCATCTCAAAACCCCAACAAAACAAACCACATAAACAGCCAAATAACCGCGCCAAACCTGCCGGCCATTCTTCCCCAAAAGCGCAAAATAGAAGAAACCGTCCGGAGAGCAAACTCCATGGAAGAAAGCATCCGAAAAATCGTCCGGCTCGCACCTCTTGCCGAAGCGCCGAAAAGCGCAACAAAAGTGCACAAAAGCGCGCAAAATACACCAGGTAACCACCTATCAACCCAAGCTAAATAAACAACATAGGAGGAATTTCCCGCAAAAACACCCCACCCCCCCCCTTTTTCGGCGAAGACCAGGATTCACCTCGCTCCTGACCGTGCATTCCCACCCCCAATCCACCAAAATCACCAAACCATTCTGATGCGCGGAATTTCAGAGCTTTTCTCTCCGCCAACTCACGCCCCTCCCGTTACGCTGGAAAGTACCGCAGGCGGGCACATGAGCGAGCTGATTCTTTCCACCAACGGCGATCTGCACGGACTAAACCTTGTGCTGCTTGAAAACGCTCTTCTCCGCGTCGCCATCCTGCCCCAACTCGGCGGCAAAATCTGGCAAATCACCTATAAACCACTCGCCGCAGATCTGCTCTGGCACAACCCATCGGTCCCGCCCGCCCTCCATCCCCTCCACGCCTGCTACGACGATCTCTGGGCCGGCGGCTGGGACGAGCTTTTCCCCAACGACGAGGCCACCGAATTCCTCGGCCACCAGCTCCCCGACCACGGCGAGCTCTGGACCGGCAACTTCACCGCCGAGCCCTTCCGCGAACCCGATTCCGTAGGAATCCGCCTCTCCTTCGTCACACCCGTCACCCGCTTCCTCGTCGAGCGCACCATCCGCCTCCGCGCCGGCCAAGCCTGCCTCCACATCGACTACCGCTTCACCAACCAGGGCGCAGCATCCATGCCCTTCCTCTGGAAGCTCCACCCGGCCTTTGCCGTCGGCCCCAGCCATCGCATCGACCTGCCCCCCATGATCATCGTCCGCGAGCCCGCCTTTGAAGGCACTCTCGCCGGGGCGCCGCTTGAATTCCCCTGGCCCCACGCACCCCTGCCCACCGGCTCCATCGACCTCCGCCAGGTCCCCGACGCCGCCAGCGGCGCGCTCCACTTCTTCTACGGCGTCGGCTCCGATCAGGGCTGGTGCGCCCTCACCAACCAGGCCACCGGCCTAGCCGCCGGACTCCGCTACGACCCCGCCGTTTTCCCCACCTGCTGGCTCTTCGCCACCCACGGCGGCTGGCAGGGCCTCAACGTCGCCGTCCTCGAGCCCGCCACCGGCTACCCATTCCAGCTAGACAAAATGGTCGCCGCCAACCGCGCCCCCTGGCTCGCCCCCGGCGAATCCCTTGAGACCAGCGTCCTGTTCACCACCCAGACCGGCCTGCAATCGGTCTCAGCCATCACCGCCTCCGGCCAGTTCCTCCCGGGCGTCAGCTGACCTACCCCTCCAGCGAAAGCAGAATCGCCGCCACAATCGCCACCAGCGCCCCCGCCGTCTGCTCCCACGTCAGCCGCTCGCCCAAAATCACCACCGCCAGCACCACCGTCAGCAGCGGATACAGAGAAATCAGCGAAATCACAATCGAGGCCTTCCCGCCCGACTCCAGCGCGCGAAAGCTCGTCCACGCCCCCAGCCCATTCAGCGCGCCCCCAGCCACCGATGCCACCACCACCGCCAGCCGCAAATGCCACTGCGGATGCGTAAACGCCAGCACCACCGCCGACAGCGCCACCATCGCCCAGCAAAACCACAGGAATGAGCTCTCACTCGTGATCCGGTTGGTCGCCAGCTTCTGCGTCACCCCCGTCACTCCCCAGAACACCAGCGCCAGCACCGCAAATCCAAGCCAAATCGGCATCGCTCTCTCCTACATACTCAACAGGTAAATCGCCACAAACGCCAGCCCAAGCCCCGCCCACTGCCGCTTGCCAAGCCGCTCCCGCAGAACAATCAGCGCCAGCAGCACCGTCACCATCGGGAACAGCGCCGTCACCGGAGCCACAACCGACGCTTTGCCGCCCTTCACCAGCGCCTGAAAAAACGCAAGGTTGCCAACGCCGCCCAGTATCCCTGTCAGAAACGCCCAGAAGATGCCCTTGCCGCGTCCCTCGCGCCTGTCCCGCTGCCGCCACACTGTCCAGCCCACAAACACCAGCAGCGGCGCCAGACCCACCGTGTACAGCAGTTGATTCGTGTACGCGTCCACACCGTCCGAGGCCACCTTCGACACCAGACCCCACACCCCCCACAGCACAATCGTCGCCACCGACCACAACAGCCAAAGCGGCCGGCCCTTCTTCGCCTCACTCATCCTCAACCTGTCTTCCGTCCGGCCCAGACTCCGCGGACTCCGCACACTCTTGCGTGAGCATACCCGGCCAATGCACCATGGGCAACGGGGCATCAGCCCTGTTTTGCGGTTCATACTTTCGTTCTTGCGCGTCCAGCCTTTCCCTGATCCCCGCCACGCCGTATCATCGCCTCGTTACCAGCGGAGTTCACCATGAAAATCACTAAGATCGAGGCCATCCACCTGCGCGCCGAAGATCCGCTCATTGAGCTCTTCGACGGCTCCTACGACGACTGCGTCCTCGTCGTCCACACCGACCAGGGCCTCACCGGCATCGGAGAAACCGAGTCCCTCGCTCCCGCCATCCAGGCCATCGTCCGCGGTCCCTCGGCCCACAACCACGCCCGCAGCCTCTCCGCCATCCTCGTCGGAGAGGACCCCTCGGACCCCGTCCGCCTCTGGCACAAAATGTTCGATCAAACTGACTACGTCGGACGCCGCGGCCTCATGATGCACGCCATCGGCGGCGTCGACCTCGCCCTCTGGGATCTCAAGGGCAAAATCGAGGGCAAGCCCGTCCACGAGCTACTCGGCGGCAAGCGTCGCAACCGTCTGCCCGCCTACGGCACTATCTACCCCATGGCCCGCACGCCTGAGGAAGTCAAAGCCCAGATCGCCGCCGGCCAGGCCAAAAACCTCCGCGCCTTCAAGTTCGCCGCTGATCCCTGGTGGCTAGACGACCTCGCCCTCACCGGCCGTCTCCTCGCCGCAGCCCGTGAACAGGCCGGCCCCGACGCGCGTCTCATCGTCGATGCCGCCCTCAGCTACCGCACCGCGGCTGAAGGCCTCACCTTGTTCCCCATTTTCCGTGAAGTCGGTATCTGGTTCCTCGAAGCGCCCCTGCCCCTCGACGACGTCGAAGGCCACCTCGAAATGAGCCGCCACGGCATCCAGCTCGGCGTCGGCGATCTCGGCCTCACCCACACCCGCGATTTCATCGAGATGATGGACTCCGGCGGCGCCAGCATCTGCCAGCCGGACATCTCCCAGGTTGGCGGCTTCACCGGCATCACCCAGATCGCTCAGGCAGCCTACCAGCGCGGCAAGCGCCTCATCACCCACGGCTACAAAACCAACATCGAGATCGCCGCCAATCTCCACTTCCTCGCCGCTCAGCCCAATGAGGAGCCGCTGGAGTTCTCCCTCAGCCACTCCCCCCTGCGCTGGACCACCACCCACGAGCACTTCCCCGTCGAGCCGGACGGCTACGTCACCGTTCCCGACCGCCCCGGCCTCGGTGTCACCCTCAACCCCGAGACCATCGAGCGTTACAGGTTCAGTTGACCCGCAGCAGCATCTTCAGCGTCGTGCCGGGCGCGTTGGCCATCTGGTCAAAAGCCGCCTGGCCGGCTTCCAGCGGCATCGTCCGCGTCCACGCCGTCAGGTCCACTTCGCCCTTCACCAGCAGCTTCAGCGCCTGCTCAAAATCCCCCGGAGTATACGCAAACGACATCACCACACGGTGCTCCTTGCGGATGCTGGTCACAAAGTCCACCTCGCTCCGCTCCGCGCCCATGCCCAGCAGCACCACCTGTCCGCCCGGCCGGCACAGGTCAAAGGCCGCCTGCCGAGCCGGTCCCGCGCCGCTCGCGTCCAGCACCAGGTCCAGCCCGTCCCCGGTAAACTCCTGCGCCAGCGCCCGACCCGCCTCCGTGGACACATTCGCCGCCACCGTCGCGCCCATCCGCATTGCCTCGGCCAGACGCGCATCGCTCACGTCCTGGATAAGAATCTCCTTCACACCCAGCCGCACCGCGCCCTGCAGCGCCAGCGCGCCCATTGTCCCCGCGCCCACAATCCCCATGCGGAAAAAGGGCAGGGGAGCGGCTATCCGGAACAGATGCACAATATTCGCCAGCGGCTCGGTCAGCACCGCCTGCTCGTCCGTCAGGCTGTCCGGAATCGCATACACCTGCCGCTCCGGTATCGCCACCCGCTCCGTGAAGCATCCCTGCGTCCGGTCCATCCCCAGCAGCCGCCACGTCGAGCACAGATTCTGCGCTCCTGCTAGACACGCTCGGCACCGCCCGCAGCTCACCAGCGGATTGGCCACCACCCTCTTCCCGTTCCCCAGCCGTCCCACCAGCTCATGGCCCAGCACCAGCGGAGCAATCCGCCGCCGGCTGTGTCCCAGAAATCCCGACATATCCGATCCGCATATCCCCCCGGCAGCAATCTGAATCTCCACCTCTCCCGGCCCCGCCACCACCGCCGGTACCTCCTGCATCTCCACACTCCGGGGAGCTGTATAAACCAGTGCGCGCATCGCATTCTCCTTGGTTAAAACGAATTCAGTTCGACAAATATTGACTCATCAGCCTATCAGACACCCCGACGGTCAACTGACCATCATGTTCAGCTCCGAAGGCCGCGTCTCAGGCATCCCAAACCGTTGCGGCTGCCGCGCATACGCCCGCGGCGTGCAGTGCATGTGTTTCTTGAACACCGACGCAAAATACGCCGGATTGCAGAACCCGCAACGGTCCGCCACCTCCGCCACGTGCAGCCGAGGGTCCAGCAGCAACCGCTTGCCCAGTTCCAGCCGCTGCCGTATCAGGTACTCCTCCAGCGTCGTGCCCGTCGTCCGGCTGAACACCCGGCCAAGATGCCCCGGAGACAGCTCCAGATTGCTCGCCAGTTGCTGAATCGTCACCCGCGCCGGCCCAATCTCCCGCACCAGCCGCTGCGTCTCAATCACAATCTTCTGCTCCCGCTGCGAGAACGTCTCCGCCACCTGCAGCCGCATCTTTTCCACCAGACGCCGAAAGCTGTCCGCCATCGCAAAGGACGTCGTCGCCGCCACAATCTGCTGCTCCGCTTCTTCCTTTGCCGCACTCATCGCAGGGCTCTCAATGCCCATTGTCGCCAGTTCCCGAGCCAGGTGCTCGCAAGCCCATGTCAGCAGCCCGCGCGCATGGTGCAACTGCTGGCTGCTCGCCCCGGCCGGCGCCACCACGCTCAGAAACTCCCGCACCCCCGTCGCCACTTCGCCCGGCGCACCGCTTTGCAGCGCCTTCAGCACCGTGCTCAACACCTGCGCAGGCTGCTGACGTCGCTCTGGCAGCGACTCAAACCACTGGATCGCTCCAGCCTGCGTGCTGTGCGCCCCCACGCCCTGTGTCGCATCCAGCGCCGCGCACGCCTCGTGGTAACCTCGCAGCAACTCAGCCGGCTGCCCGTGCAGCGCGCTCACGCCAACCCGCACCTGCGTCAGCCCCTGCGCCCGAACAGCCCGCACCAGCGCCTGCGCCATCTCTTCCAGCACCATCCGCTCGTGCCCCGGTGTTCGCGACTTCTGCGCCGTCAAAATGCATATCTCCCCCGGCGCAACCGACGTAGCCAGCGTATTGGTCCAGCTCCGGCACATGTCTTCAATCAAATGTCCAACCCGCACCAGCGCCAGGTGCCCGCTGATCGCCGTCGTCGTCCGCTGCTCAGCATCCTCTTCGTCTTTTGCTTTGAACGCAGACGGAGCCATGCGCAGCACCAGCACCCGCTCCGGCAACCGGCCCAGCCCCACATCGGCCGCCAGCGTCCGCAGCGCTTCCTGGCTCTCAGAAGCTCCGTCGGACCCCTGCCGCGCCAGCAGCATCTCCGCCAGCTCCCGGCGGTCCAGCGCCAGTTCCCGCTCACGCACCCGCTGGAACTCACTCATAATCTCCAGCCGCTTCCACGAGTTCGCAAGATACCGTGCGAACACCTCCATCATGTGCCGCATCTCCGCAATCTGAGCCAGCGTCACCACCGGAACCCGGTAGTACGCCTCCTCCAGCCGCGTCATGTCGATGTGCGTCTGCTCCGCCAGCGCCTCCCGCACATGACCAAACGACTCCGCCGTCGGCGTCGTCACCAGCACCTGTCCGCTGAACAGTGTCCCCAGGTACCGTCCCTCGCACACCACGGGCACCGCAATATCGGTCAGCCCCACGTGGCACGGATACACCTGGCTGCAGCCCGTTGCCCGGCAACGCTCCTTCGCCGCCTTGTCGCTCCGCCCGCACGTCTGCTCCTCGTGCGACCCAAACCCATGCACCAGGTCGCAGAAGTGCGTGCTCGGGCTCGGCGATGTGCGTCCAGGCGTCTCGTCGCCCAGCGGTTTCAGCTGCACCAGCGCCTCACCCGTGGTCACGCGCGGCCGCTGCCCGGGGTCAAACAAATCCAGGTCCTCCGCCCACATCAACTCCACGTTGCGGATAGGGCTCGAGCTGTTCAACAGCACAAGGAAATACGCAAACAGCTCAAGATCCTTCTTGAACTCCTGGCGAAGCGTTCCGCTGATGGCGGCTTTCTCTTTTTTCATTTCAGACAACCTGAAGGCAGGAATGGAAGAGCGAGCCAATCTTACTGCCCGCACTTGACGATGCACGAGCGTTTATCCTGCCTTAATCTTTGGATAATCGAGAATAGTATTGAAATTCCACCTGCATTCCAAGGGATTTTGCGCAAACAGGCAGAAATCCCGATAGAAATTCCCCAGGTTTCATGGCATCGCTTTACGGATGGGCCCGTATCGTCAGTCCGCCATCCACCACCAGGTCCGTCCCCGTGATAAACCCCGCTCCCGATCCCGCCAGGTACACCACCGCCGAAGCAACATCCTCCGGCATTCCCCGCCGTCCAAGAGGATGCAGCGCCGTCGTCTGCGCCGCCAGCGCCGCCGGGTCCGGCGCCGAGTTCACCCACTCATCCCAAAGCGGCGTGTCAATGTACCCCGGGCACACCGCATTCACCCGAATCTTCCGCGGCGCCAGCTCCAGCGCCAGGTTCCGCGTAAGCGCCACCAGACCCGCCTTCGAGCAAGCATATGGAATCGCATTCGCAAACGCATGGCTCGCGTGGATTGAGCTGATATTCACCACCGCTCCCCCTTCAGCCGGGAACAACGGCGTCAGAGCCTGCGTCACCAGCAACGGGGCGCGCAGATTCACCGCCAGCACCCGGTTGAAATCCTCAGCCGTCACCTGGTCCCAAGCCAGGTCCAGCTCAATGCCCGCATTGTTCACCAGCACATGCACCGCAGGCGTCAGCGCGGCTATCTCCAGGGCCATCTTCCTAATGGCGTGCGGGTCTGCCAGGTCCGCAATCAGCAGGTCCACGGCCGCCCCGCCCCGCTTCCGCAGCTCGGCTGCCGTCTCTTCGCCGGCCTCTCGGTTGCAGTCCACCAGCACCAGCCGTGCTCCCTGCTTGTGCATCGCCTGGGCTATCGCGCGGCCAATCCCGCGTGCTCCGCCGGTAATCACCCCTACCGTTCCGGAAAATCCCGCTTGCGCGTCTGTTGCGATCTGCTCGTTCGACATGGCCTATTCCTTTACCTGTTGCGCTGCTTTCAAGGGAACTTCCGTGAGAAACACAATCTCAGAGCTCAGCGGGTGCTCCAGCCGGACACGCAATCCATCCCCCATCAACTCCCCGCCTGTAGCTTCCCGGTTCGCCTGCGAGCCGTCCTCAAAGTGCAGCGCATACAGTGCCTCACCCTTCAATCCCGCCAGCTTGTAGCGGTGTTCCGCCTCGTCGGCAATCGACCCGCGGAACGCAAATACCGCACCCGTTCCTCGCGCCGGATCCCAGTACTCCATCCCGTCCCAGTGCACTCCGTCCGGCCGTGCGGAAATGTGGAACAGTTCAGCATCCCGAATCAGCGGCCGCAACCGTTGCTGGTAGAGCACAATCTCCCGCTTCGCCGCGTCGTGCTGCTCGCCACTCCACGCCGTCGTGTCCAGCATGATCGTCAACCAGCCCATCATCCCCGATCGCAGCATGTACCGGAAGTTGTCCAAACTCGGCGTCGGCCACTTCTCCACGTAGCTCTCCAGCATCGCCGCCGGCATCGCAAAACTCGTGTCGTAAAAAGCCCGCCGGTTGCTCAGAGGATCGTACGTATCCGTAATCGAAAAGTAGTCCCCATGCGCCGCCGACCCAAAATCCACCATCCGCCCGCCGTCATTGCAAATCTCAAACAGCAGCCCCGGATGCTCCCGCCGCGCGTGCTCGTAAATCCGGTAGTATGCCCGTACCGCGTGGTAGCTCACGTCCGTCGAGTTGTTCGCCGAAATAAAATCCGATCCCCAATCGTGCGTAATCTTCACCGTGCTCTCGATCGGCGCGGCGTGCGGATGATCCGTCCGCATGCAACCCTTCGCCACCAGGTATCCGTCATGCTCCAGCATGTCCAGGTGGTTGGTATCCAAAATTCGCTTCACCTCGGCCGCGGCCCACTGCTCAGCTGGCGGATCGCCAATGTCGATCGTCTGCCCCTTGAACTCCTCCGGCTTCCAATCCGGCCCAACATCGGCCACCATCCAGTCCCGCACCTTCGGGTCGTGTACATTCAGCGCTCCCGGCTCGGTCGATAGCGCCGCCTGCGTCCAGTCTGTCCATATCCCAAACCGCAGCCCCAGCGCGTGCGCCTCGTCGGCAATCGCCGCCAGTCCGTGCGGAAACTTCTTCGGGTCCGGCACCCAGTCGCCCACCGCGCGGAACCAACCCGCATCAATGTGGAACATCTCCAGCCCCAGCTCTTTCGAGTCATGCAGCATCCGCAGAGACAGCGCTTCATCCACCGCCATTCCGCTACCCCAGCTGTTGTTGTTCGTCAGCGGATACTTCGGGTCCTTCCACGTAATCGGGTTGCCCAGCACCGCCCGCACCCACGGCCGCAACTGGTTGCCAGCCCCGTCAAGCCCGCCCACAAAAGCACCCAGAAATACCGTCGGAGTCACAAAACTTCCCCCCGGCACAAGCCGCGTCCGGTAAGGCCCCGGCTCCGGATTCAGTCCCAGCACTGTCGTCAACCGCCCACCCGCGCGGTCCATGCCAATCCGTACCCGCCCGCTGAACTCCAGCCCCGCGTACCACCCCGCCTGCTTCGCGCCTGGGTCGTAAACAATCTCAAAAGGGACAATCTCCCGCGCCGTATTCGGAGTAGGCCGAGCATACGTCGAAGACCGGCCCGTCCACTGGAATCCGTCTCCAATCGCGCTCTCGTGCGTTCCCTCCGCGCTTGGAGTATCCGCGCCCTTTTCGACAGAGAAGTGTCGCAGCGGCTGCCCATCGGCCCCGGTCGCATGGTCCAGCTTCAGGCTCAGCGAATCGATCATCGGCAGCCACATCTCGCGGCTGTCCGTGCTCTCCACCGTAATCGTGTGCTCCACCGGCCCAAAACCCGCTCGCGCCTGCCACACCGACCGCGCCGTCAGTTTCGGTGCGCCTGACCCAGTCACAGACACGTACACAAACTCCACCCGCCGTCCGTCCGCCACTGTTCGCTTCCCGTCCAGCGTCCAACTCACCGCCACCGGTTTCTCGTCGATCCAAACAGTGGCCGGAAGAACCTCCTCGCCTTCATTCCCGCTGCTGAATCCGTCCGTTCCCGCCAGCCCGATTATCCGTGGCCCATGCGCACCGGCAACCAGCGTCAGCCGCGTATCCCGCGTGCCCAGTGTCACCGGCTTCCCGGCCAACGACGGCATTCCAGTGCCCAGCAGTAGGCAGACGGAAATCACCGCGAAAGCAGAAGGGCGTATTGATTCCCGGCAAAGCATCATCGATTCTCCCAGTCGGTGCGGTTCCGCGCAAGCACTCTGCCTTGCGCACAAAAATAGAGCCGTGCCATGACAGCATTTTAGGAAAAGGTGTAGACCGATCCGCAAGAGATCGCGTGGCCTTTCTATCAAAGAAAGGCCACACTTCACATATCTCTCTGGACCACAGTATTCCCTGAAATGCTTTAGCGCTGGCGGAGGCCACCGTACGCTGCGACACGGCTCAACGGTGAAAGATTGGTTGCAGACCACGGGCGGGGAAGCAGATCCGTCAATCCATTCCCGGCCCGCCGTTGCTGGTTAGAAGAAGAAGCGAAGTCCAGCCTGCATCACCCGCTGACCTGACTTGCCATTCACACCACCAAACGTGCTCGAATCCGGATCACTGATGATGTTGCCGAAAACAGGGTGATTGAAGATGTTCTGCGCTTCCAGTCGCAACTCGAAGTTCGTCGTCTTGTCGCTCGTCACGTAGAACTTCTTCAGGATGCTCATGTCCGTATAGAACGCACCGGGGTTGCGCAAGTTGGGGAAGTACACGGGCGAGTTGGCGATCGAGTAATTCGGGGTCCGCGTCAGCGATGCGGCATTGATCACACCCACCGCCTTGTTCGCCCAATTGCCGTTGATCACCAGCGCGTCCTGGTAGCTCACGCTCGAATTGCGGAAGTTCTTGTTCGCAAACCCCCAGCGAAGCGCCGCTCCTGGAACCTGCTGGCTGCCATCCACCGTAGGTACCTGCACCGGCGAGCCCTTCGGATTCCACGTCGTAATGCCCGCCACCGCCCAGCCACCCGCAATCGCGTCCAGCACGTAGCCGGAGGCGCCCGCAGGAGCCGACAGGAACTGCCGTCCACGTCCGATCGGAAGATCGTACGAGTAGTTCAGCTTCAGCGTCTGCGGCATCTCGCTGGGCGACACGCCGTAGCCTTCCATCAGGTTGTGAGGATTCTGCAGCAACCCATACGCCAGCCCCTGCGTGTTGATGTCCGTGCTCGCTGCGTTGGTAAGTGTCTTGCGCAGCGCATACGAGGCCATCAGCTCCAGCCCGTTGAAGTTGCGCGACTGAATCTGGAAGTTCCCGTAGTTGGCAAACGACTTGCCCCACGAAACCTGTCCAGGTGTCGTCGAGTTCGTCCCGCCATACTGCGGCGACAAGCCCAGCAACTGCGCCAGCGGAACCGTCGTCTCGCCGGTAAAGCTCTGCGCCTGGTTCAGGAACGGGTTCGGAACCTGATCATTCAGGTGCGTCCCCAGCTGATAGTAGTTCAGCGGCACATTGTTCAGGCTCCACTCGGACTGCACACGCATCAACTGGTGTACGCCCTTGATCCCGTCATACTCCACCGTTGCGACCCAGTCCTTCCCAATTTGCCGTTGAATGTTCAAGCCCCACATGTAGTCAGTCGGCGTGTCATAGTGGCTCAGCGCCGTGCCCTGGCCGTTCGCGTTGGCGCTGTAGCTGCCATACGTCTCGTTCCAGAACTGCTGGTTGTTGCTCACCGGAGGCGTCCAGCCCAGGTTCCCGCCACCCGGCAACGCCGGGAAGCTCAGCAACCCGTGATCGCAGGAGCACAGCTCGCTGATCCAGTGCATCCCGTCCTGCGAAGGCACCTGGTTGAAGATGTTCGTGTTGTAGTAAAAACTCTGCCAATCCGTCGACAGCCCATTCAGCCCCTGGTCGATGATGCCCACGCTCGCATGCGCCACCGTCTTGTCGTCGATCTGGTAGCTCAGCCCGATACGCGGCTGAAAGTTGGCAAAGTTCGTTGTATACAGACCCTTGTGCGGATACTCCGGCGTGTTGTTCAGCGCCAGCCGCCCGGTTGCTCCCTGAGTCAGCCACGCAGGCGTGCCAATGCTCGCTAGTCCCGGAACCGCCGCCGTCACCTGACCCCAGTTCCAGTCGCTGTTCGGCGTCAGCACGTTCTTCGCCGTCATGTCGTAGATTAGACCGCCAAATCCATGCCGACCCTGCTTCGCTCCATCATGATCCCAGCGCACGCCTATCTGCACCGTCAGCTTGCTGTTCACCTTCCAGTCGTCCATGATGTAGGCCGCCTGGTTCCATCCGTAGGGAGTAATGTCCCAGCTGCTGCCCCACGAGTTCAAATTCGACGAGCCCATCATCAGCTCCGCCAACCCGCTGCCGGTCAGGTTATCGTTGTTGTTCGCGTACTGGTTCGATCCGCCGCCGGCGCCCAGGCCAATCACGCCCGTCCTGTCCCCGCCCTGCTCGGTAAAGCGTACGAAGTACTGCTCGTAACCCGCCTTCAGCGTATGCCGCCCAAGCTGGTGCGTAATCGATACCACCCCATTGGTCGTCTGCGTCAGGAACGAGTCGTACTGATTGCCGCCTACGTTCGTGTATCCACCCGCCGCACCGCCAATGGTCACAACTGGAGCGATCTGGGTGGTCGTCTTGGCCGAGTTGCCTTCAATCAGCGGATCCCAGCCCCACGTCGAAGTATCCAGGCTCGGATCAGGCAGCGATCCGTCGCCCGATACTCCCGTGCTCACCAGGTTTGTCGTTCCCACGCCCAGGTGGAAGTTCAACACCGTCCGCGGCCCAATCGACCACGTATACAGGAACGCTCCCGTGTAGTCCTCGTCCGTCGTAAGTGATGTGCCCGCATGTTTGAACGGCGCCGGCACATTCGCCGTGATCATCGACCGGCTCACGCTGCCCTGCATATGCTGCGTCTGGCTGATCGCATCGTCCACGCGGAAGAAATACTTGTCGATCGGCGTCTGCAGGTTAATGGGGTCATAGCGGTTGTTCACGTGGTCGCTCACGCCATCCGGCGCGTGGTTCGGTGACGGCCATAACGCCATGTAGTGCGCAAACAGCTTGCTCTGTCCGGAGAGATTCCCGGCTGCTACTGCAGGAATCTTCGCACCCGTAAATTCAGGACGAACCCAGCACGAACTCTGCCCCGCAAATGGCCCCGTGCAGTCTGCAGCATTGTTGTCCATCGCTCCGTTGAACGGGTCGTAGATGGTCGCGTATACCGGATCGCCGTTGTTGTAATTGATCACCGTCTGCGAGTAATCGCCGCCCTGGTTCAGCAGCGTCGGTACGCTGCTTTTCACCACCTGACCCTCGTTAAACCGCTGCCCCTCCCACGCTCCGTAGAAGAACGTGTGATCCTTGCCGTTGTATAGGTGCGGAATCCGCACCGGGCCGCCGCCCGCAAATCCATAGTTCTTCTGCGAAAAATCCTGCCGCGCAACAGCCGACGCGTTATTCTGCCAGCTGTTGCTGTTCAGGTCCTGGTTCCGCAAATACAAAAACGCACGCCCGTGATACTTGTTCGTGCCGCTCTGCGTCTGCATCGAAATAATGCCGCCCGCATACCGGCCCACATCGGCCGTCAGCACACCGCTCTCCACCCGGAACTCACTCACCGAGTCCGGCGTCGGAATCGCGCGGTTCGTGTTGTTGAACTCTGCTTCCTGCACCGGATTCCCGTCCACGCTGATGCTCGTACCGTTCACCTGGCCGCCCGATACCGAGTAACTGTTGCCGGAGTTCGCAATCACATATGCCGCGTTGCCCTGCGCCAGGCTTTGCAGGTTGTCCACCTGCGGCCCCGAACCCTGAATCGCAGGAACCGTCGCCGTCAAATCAAGCGCGTTCCGGTTCAACTGCGGCAGCTCCGTAATCATCTTGTTGTCCAGCACCGCCGCCGTCGAAGCCTCGTCCGACGAAATCAGCGGTACGCTCCCCGTCACCGTTACCGACGTCTCCACAGAGCCCAGCTGCAACGGAAAATTCTGCGCCAGGTGGTCGCCCGTCGACAGCGTCAGCCCATTCCGGTTCAGCACGCCAAAGCCCTGAGCCGAAACCCGGATGTTGTATACCCCTGGCAACAACTCGGGCAGCACATAAATACCCGCCCCGTTCGACGTGGCCGTGTAGTCGACGTTGGTCGCCGTGTTGGTCGCATGGACTTCCGCATTGGCAATCACTGCTCCAGTTGAGTCCGTGACCTGGCCACTTAGTTGCGCGTTTGAGGTCTGCGCGACCAACGGATGACTCGCCAGCACCGCGATCCCAACGATCGCCAAAACCAGAAATGCCGTCCGTCGAAATGCGGCTGGGAAGTTGAGTGAATACATAAGTTGTTGCCTCCAAAATCGCCAGGGCTCGCCACGTACGCAAACGCGGCTCTGGCTTCTATGGCTTCCATTGATATTCCTCGAAAACAGCACAGTCTATCCGCGCTGGCGATATTTCTTGTGTTTTAAGGTTGCTGCGCCGCCCTTGGCTGTCATGCCAATGGTTCCTGATGGAATTCCGCGCTCAGCCTCTCAGCCAACCGGCTCGGAGATCGCCAGACGCTGGTTCGCAGCCACTTCCCCCACTCTCTGCACCCGCCCCGACGGCCACCGAATCTCGATAGTTGCCGCCTTCTCAGCCCCCAACCCAAAGTGCGCCATCAACTCGCTCGACGACGCGTATCCCACTGAGCTGTTGATCGTTCGCGACTGCACCCGTGCCCCGGTTCCAGTTCGGCACGTTACCACCGCGCCAATCGCCGGCCGGTTGCTCTTCATCCCCGTCAGCCGCAACTGCAGCCAGTGGTTCCCCGTCTCCGTCCGGTTCCACCACAGCTCCATCCGCCCGTTGATCGCCGTCACCGCCGCATCCAGCCGCCCGTCCCGGTCAAAGTCGGCAAATACCGCTCCCCGGTGCAGCCCCGCCCGCCCAAAATCCGCCCCCACCCCCGAGGAAACATCCGCAAACCGCCCTCCCAGGTTGCGAAATATCCTGTTCGGTTGCGCGTCCTTCGCCTCCAGCCCGCCCCCGGCCACAAACAGGTCCAGCCACCCATCGTTGTCCAGGTCCACCAGCCCGCAGCTCCACCCGCTCGCCTGCCGACTCAGGTTCAGCAGCCCCGTCGACACCGACCCATCGTCAAACTGCCCCTTGCCCCGGTTCAGGAAGACCTCCCACGTCTCGTTCTTCAGCCCTGTCATCACCAGGTCCGGCAGCCCATCTCCGTCAATGTCCCCAAAGTCGGCGCCCATCCCGCTGATGTTCCGTCCGTCGCCGTTGTACGCCACCCCGGCCTCCACGCCTGCCTCTTCCAGCCCCTTGCTCCCATTCCTCACCAGCAGGTTCCGCGCATTGTCGTTGGCCACAAACAGCCCCGGCCGCCCATCCCCGGCAAAGTCGCTCAGCGCAATCCCCATCCCCTTGCCAATCAGGTCCGGCAGCCCCTGCTTCCGCGTTACCTCCGTAAACGTCCCGTCCCCGTTGTTATGAAAGAGCTGCATCTGCTCCGCACGGTACTTGTCCGGGTGGCAGTATGCCCGTGACCCATCCGCCATTCCCCCGCATACCGGGTCGGTCCCCGCCGACCAGTCGCAGTAGTTCGACAAGAACAGGTCCAGCCGCCCGTCGTTGTCGTAGTCTAACCAGCACGCCGCCACCGTCCACGCCGGTCGCCCCAGTTGCCCCGGTCCAGCCAGCCCGGCCTTTTCCGTCACGTCGGTAAACGTCCCGTCCCCGTTGTTCCGGTACAGATGGTTGCCATGCACCCCGGCAACAAACAGGTCTTCGCGGCCATCGTTGTCGTAGTCCGCCACCGCCACGCCCATCGAATAACCCTGGCCCTGCAATCCCGCCTTTTCCGTCACATCGCTGAAGCTGCCATCCCGGTTGTTCCGGTACAGCCGGTTCCAGAACCCCGGCCCTGTCTTTTCCAGCGACGGCAGGGAAGCGCCATTCGTGCAGAACAGGTCCGGCCACCCGTCCCCGTCAAAATCAATCACGCCCAGCCCACCCAGCACCGTCTCCACCTGGTACATCCGCCCCGCAGCGTCATTGCGCAGCACAAAGTCCAGCCCCGGCGCGCCCAACTCCATCCGGATGCGCCCTTCAGCCTCGGCTGCCCTGAGCAGTTCCGGTGCAGCCCTCAGCCAGCCCGGCAACGCACCGGCCACCAGCACTCCCGCCCCCGTCCTCAGAAACCCCCGCCTGCTTTGGTTCACTTGGGCGCCTCGTTTGCCGATCTGTTCTTCTCCTGGAACGCATCGGAAAGCCGCCGCGCCTCCGCCTCTGCCTTTGCCGCCTCCTCTGGCCGGTTCAGCCGCAGCAGCACCCGCGCCAGCAACGCATGCAGCGCCCCCTTTTCGTCGACGTATCCACCCGCCAGCGCAGGCTCCAGCAGCGCCGCGGCATCTGCATCGTGCCCCGTCTGCGCCAGCGCCCGGCCCAGCTCTACCTGTGGCTTCCGGTTGCCCGGCTCCTCGGTGACGAGCTTCCGCAGCGTCGGAATCGCCCCCTCATAATCCCGTGTCTCCATCGCAATCGCCGCTTCGGTCCGCAGCGCGCTCCGCCGGTGTGGATCAATTGCCAGCGCCGCTTCTGCCGACCTCCGCGCTCCCTCCGGATCACCTCCCGAATACTGAGCCTCCGCCAGCCGCTCCAGCAGCGCCGGGTCGCCAGGATGCAATGCAAGCGCCTTCTGAAACTCCCCAATCGCCCCCGGATAATCCTCCGACAACCGCATCAGAATCTCCCCGTGTAGCCGCTCCACCGCCGCCGTATCCTTCGCATTTGCCGCCATCTGCGTCGCCGCCTGCCCCGCAAGCCGCGCATAGCAGGTCGCCAGCCGGTACGCCGCATCCCCATCCAGCCCTGCACCCGTCAGCCGACGTTCCAGTCCCGCAATTCCCGCCGCGCACCCCTGCGCTCCAGCTTTCTCCGGTCCCGCAGCCGCCGCCTCAATCCGCCGAGCCACCGCCACCCCCTCCGGCGTATCCCGCAGCCGCTCCTCAATCTGCCGAAACCGCTCCAGCGCAAACCCTGCCCACGCCAGCAGCGCATCTTCGTCGCCCTTGCTCAGGCTCACCGCTCGTTGGTAAGCGGTCGCCGCTGCCCCGTTGTGTCCCAGCCCCGCCTGCGCCTCGCCCAGGTACTCCTCGGGAATCTCCTCGCCCGGCCGTGCCGTCGCCGCCGCTTCCAGCCTGGGCAGTGCAGCCTCCGCCCGGCCCATCCGCAGCAGGTCAATGCCAAGCAGCAGATTCGCAAAATAATCCCCCGGCGCCAGCCTCCGCGCCTGTTCCAGAATCGGAATCGCCTCCGTAAAACGCGCCTGCTGGTGCAGTGCAAAGCCCTCGTGCAGCAGCTCGTCAAACCGGCTTTCGCCATGCCCGCCAGTTTGCCCATCCGTCCCCTCCTGCCCGGCCGCGCCAGCCCAAGCCCCGGTCAGGGCAATCCCAAACACAATCCATCTCCGCCAATGCCGCCAAACCCGCATCCGCATACCATAGCGCGCCACACGCAACCGGGCAAAGCGCCAATCGTCCGCACTGCAGCTTCTCCACCTACCTGATTGATTTCATTAGGGTGTATTTTGAAAGTACCATCAGAATTTACGGTCAGCGCCACCGTAAATCGTCGCCTCCAAATCACGATTTACCTGTAAATAGCCTTGCAGCCAAGGCACATCACCAGGCCGCCCCAAACCCTCACCGAAAGCTCCTTTCATCCCCCCAAGTCCTCCCCAAAACACCCCCTCCTCAGCCCGCTCAAGAGGGGTATGGAACGCTACAGGTGGCCACATCATCCCCGCCGTTTGCCCCATAATGGGAGAGACACGGGGCCAGCTCTCACAGCCACGCAGCCGCAGCTCCACCGATTTACTAAAACTCCCCCCGCTCCTCCAGCCACCGCGCCGGCAATCTTCGCGACCCGGCCGAAAGGCATCTGCCCCACCGGCCCACCGCAGCGGTGGTTATACGGTCCCTCTCTCCATCCGCCCGCCAGCTTCCCGGCGGGGGTAAGCAAGGGGTATCTCGCAGCCTCAAACGGTTAACTCCCGGTACATTTTCCCTTTTGTAAATTTAGCCCCGCCTTACCTTACGCCCCTTCATCGCAAAGCGGTTCAATGTGTCCTGTTCCGGGAAAGCTTCTTGAGCCTGCTGCCAAAATGCAAAGCTCGCCAGGCCCTCCCCGGATCCACCTTGAAGAACCCCGCCTCTCGGCCCGCCGCGTCGCACACGCTCTCGCAGCCCGGCCTGAAGGCAAGAACGGTTCAGCAACAAATGCAGTTAATCCGCCCCCGAGGGTGCGGCTTTTTTGGGAGGGAACAACATGATGTGGAAACGAGCTTTATGGGGGATCGTGCTGGTCTGCTGTGCAATGGCCGCAACGGCCTTCGCCCAGTCTGACCGCGCAACGATCGCCGGAACGGTCAAGGACACTACGTCCGGGGTCCTGCCAGGCGTACAGGTCACTGTCACCAACGTCGGCACCGACCAGGCCGAAGTCGCTACCACCGACAACATGGGCTACTACCGGGTCGGGAATCTGTCCGTCGGCGCCTACAAGGTCAGCTTCGCCAAGCCCGGCTACAAGGATCTCGAGCGAACCGGCCTCACCCTGCTCATCAGCCAGGTCGCCGAAATCGATGCCACCCTCCAGGTCGGCGGCGCCACCGAGACCGTCGAAGTCTCCAGCGCCGCACCCATCCTGCAGACCGAGGACTCCTCCGTCTCCACCAACCTCAACAGTGACGCCGTCAGCGAACTGCCCCTCAACGTCGCGGGCAGCCGGAATCTCTCCAACTTCATCTTTGCCTACGTCCCCGGCGCGGAAGGCACCGACTACAGCTCGCACATCAATGGATCCATGGCCCTCACCAAGGAAGTCATGATCGACGGCACCTCCGCTGTCTCCCAGCTCGGCGGCTACATCTCCGAGTCCCAGCCACCCATGGAAGCCGTGCAGGAGTTCGAGGCGGACACCGCCGGCATCGGCTCCGACGCTGGACGCTCCGGCGGCGGCGTCTTCCGCTACGAAATGAAGTCAGGCGCCAACAAGTATCACGGCTCCCTCTTCGGATACGTCCACAATACCGGCCTCGATGCCCTCAGCGACTCCAACCACCTCGCTGCCTTCAACGATCCCGCCAATGCCTCCGCGTACCTCCGCAAGAGCGACTCGCTCTCCGACTGGGGCGGCAGCTTCGGTGGCGCCATCCTTAAAGACAAGCTCTTCTACTACGGCGCCTTCGAGCGCTACATGCAGGCCATGTGGAGCCTCGGTGCAAACTCCCGCACCGTGCCTACCGACGCCATGATGGGTCTGGACTCCAGCGGCAGCACCACCGCCTACGCCGATCTCAGCGCTATGCTCTCGCCCAGCATCCCGGTGCTCACCTACGGCGGCGCACCGGCCACTGACAACTGCGGTAATCCTGTCTACCGCGGCGCCATCGTTGACCCCGCCACCGTCATCAACGGAGACTTCGGCTGCGTCTTCGTCAATAACCAGGTCCCCACCAGCCGCATCAGCCAAAAGACAGCCACGATCCTCCAGCTCTACCACAAGTACTACCAGCCGGAAGCCTCGCTCCAGTCCAATGACGCCGGCCCGGCCAACCAGCCTGATCCCTGGTTCCATAACACCCAGTCCAGCATCAAAATGGACTATAACCTCAGCCAGAAGCAGCACATCAACGGCTCCTTCTACTACGACAACTATCCCCGCATCAATGCCGATCAGGGCGGCGTCTGGTCTGCCACGGCTCCCGATGGGGGCCCCATGGCCAACAGCTACTGGCACAACACCACCGCTCCTGGCGCGCGGCTGAGCGACACCTACACCATCTCGCCCAACCTGCTCAATACCTCCCACGCCACCTTCAACCGCTTCCGCAACCCCAGCATCGCCATCTCCCAGGCCGGCAAGTGGGACTCAGCCCTCGGCCTGCTCAACGGCGCGGGCAACTTCCCCCTCATCCAGTTCGACACCGGTATGTACACCAACGGTGGCAACTACCAGAACGGCTGGGCCTTCTCGCCCCTCGGCAGCCAGTTCAACGACTACTACGCTGGCAACACCTTCATCTACAGCGACGAACTCGACTGGACCAAAGGCCGCCACAATCTTAAGTTCGGCGCGGAGTTTCGCGCCATGCAGTTCAACTACCACACCGACGTAGGCACCTTCACCGGCGGCTACCCCATCATCTTCGACCCCAGCACCACGGCCGGTGCATGGTACGACTTCAACGCCTACAACCAGATCGGCAACTCCTTCGCCAGCTTCCTGCTCGGCGACGTCTACAACGCGGAAAGCAACAATCCTGACAACGAGTATGGTCGTCGCAAGTCCCTCGGCATCTACGCCTCCGACGACATCCGCGTCAACCCGCGCCTCACCGTCAACCTCAGCCTCCGCTGGGACTACAACAACCCCTACAAGGAAAAATACGGCCACTGGTCCAACTTCAACCTCACCGTCAAGAATCCCGTCACTGGACTCATGGGGGCTTACGAGTACCTCACCAGCGGAAGCCAGTCCTTTGAAAAGCGCGTCGACTGGTACAACTACGCGCCCCACATGGGTATCGCCTACAAGCTCAACGACAAAACTGTCGTGCGCGGCAATGTCGGCGTCTTCTTCACCCCGCTCAACATGAACTCCTGGGGCGGCATTCCCTATCAGCAGGCGGGAAATCCCGGCTTCCATCCCGTCACCCAGCAGGCAAACTTCAACTGGGACAAAGGCTACCAGCCCACCTCGGTCCAGCAGAAAACCCCCGACTGGGTGCAGGCCGACGTCGTCAGCATTGACCCGCGCTCCAACACCCCCGGCAACACAGTGCAGTACAACATCGGCGTTCAGCGCGAGCTCGCCAAAGACACCAAGATCGACGTGAACTGGATTCAGAGCCGCAGCTCTCATCTCTCCAGCGGCTTCTTCCAGCACAACCAGCCACTCTTCTCCGACTATCAGAACTTCGTCGTCACCGGCAAACTCCCCGCCAGCTACAACGGCTACTACCCGGGCTCGCAGGGACCCGGATGGCAGGGACTCACCCCCTATCCCCAGGCGGAAGTCGGCTACGGCCCGCTGCTCTCCGTCGGTGTGCCCCTTGGAAACTCTGACTATAAGAGCGTCCAGATCTCGCTCACCCGGCGCGCCGCTCACGGCATCTCAACCCAGGCCAGCTACAACTGGTCCCAGACCCATGGCGATGTCGACTCCAACTTCGAAGAGCCCTGGGGCACAGGGGGCCTCCAAAACACCTATGACCTCAAGGACGAGGCCAAAGACATTGCAGACTTCGACGTCACCCACATCGTCAAGGGCTACATCATCTATGAGCTGCCCGTTGGACGCGGCAAGTGGCTCATGCCCACTGCCAGCCCGCTCGTTGACTCAATCGTCGGCGGATGGAGCCTCAACGGAGACTTCCACTACAGCTCCGGAACGCCCATCTCCGTGCGCTCCACCAACTACTACCAGGGCTTCAACTCCGTCTACGTCAACCTCGCCCCCGGATGCAAGCTCACCTCCGGCAGCCGCAAGCTCTATCAGCCCTGGCTCAACTCCGCCTGCTTCCAGAACCCCGCAGCCGGTGCCTTCGGCGGCCCCGTGCCGCAGCTCGGTACAGCCGGCGGCTTCCAGGAGCAGGTCCGCAATCCCGGTGTCGCCACTGAGGATCTCGGCCTGCACAAGAGCCTCTATGCCGGCGCCGATCACCAGTACAACCTCAACATCCGCCTCGAGTTCTTCAACGTATTCAACCGCCATCAGCTCGGCGGACCCGACACGAATCTCGCCGATCCGTTGTTTGGATACGTCCTCGGTTATGGCGGAGACGGCGGACGCATCGGCCAGTTAGGCGCGCGCTTCACCTTCTAACGCCAGCACATCCGGGCGTCAGGCAGACGAGTCAATCTCCTGCCTGGCGCATTCTTCAAGACTCGTCACCCCGCTTGCTCCGGCCTGCAACGGCCCTCCGCAAATCGGCGTGACACGTGCACTTCAGAGAGGTTGTTATGACACGAGCAACAAGACTTTTCCTCGTCCTGTTCCTGTGCGGATTGTGCGGCATCGCTTCCACGCTGGCGCAAGTCACCAGCGTAGGCGCAGGCGGTTACACCACCACCCTGCCGGCCGGCGCTGTCGGCCCACAGGCCACTATCTACGCCACCACTCCCGCGCCCATCGCGACGCATAAATTCTGGACGTCCAAACTCTGGACACCGCTCTCAGGCGGCAACAACATGTATCCCGAGCCCCTCGGCGCAAACGCCGGTGCAACCGGGATGCAGCTCGGCTATCTCGGCGATGTCTATGGTTGGGACCCCACCGACAACAACAGCGACAAATCCGGCAATACCACTGCCTTCTATCAGGGCTTCGAAGGCGAACTCACCCTCGGCAACGCCAGCCTTAACGCGGCGAACGTCAAGATCGCCGCCACCTCCGACTGGACCGCGGACTTCGCATTCGCGCCGTCGCTCACCGTCCGCCTCGGACGCGGTATGCCCTTTGCTTACGCGCTCACCGACGGCACCCCGGTCACCGTCACCTTCGCCAACGCACCCACCGTCGTTCAGGGAACCATCGGCACCGACACCATGATCGCCGTCTCGGACACCTACGGCGCATACGGCGTCAGCTACACCAACTACTGGGGTCTCTTCTGCCCTACCGGCGGCGCATGGGCACAGAGCGGCAACACGCTCACCTGCACCACGCCCAGCGGCAAAAACTACATGTCCATCGCGCTGCTGCCAGGCCTCTCCTCGGCAGTCAACACCAACACCACCACCATCGCCCAGCAGATGACCGACTTCTCCAAAGTCGCCTTCTCCTTCCCGGCCAACACCGCTGTGAGCTGGGCCTATAACCAGAGCTCCAGCACCGTAACCACCACCTACACCGTCACCCCGCAGTCCATGGACAGATCCTCAACCGACTTCCTCATGGCGCTCAATCCGCATCAGTACGACGCGCTGCCCGGCGGTGTAAACACCACCTACTCCTACCTCACGGATCACGGCTCGATGAAAGTCAACATCGGTGCCGCCGTCACCACCACCGATACCTTCCACGGCGTGCTGCCCTTCATGCCGCCCACCACCAACTACGACCTCACCAAGCTCAAGATTTACGTCGACGAAGCCCCGGCCGCATCCCTTCAGGGCGATACCTACGCCCAGGGCAAAAACCTCGGCCAGACCGCGCAGCTGCTGCCTCTCGCGCAGTTGGCCGATGCCTCGGCCTACACAACCCTCGACGCCAGTCTCCAATCCGTCATGCAGAACTGGTTCACCGCGACCCCAAGCAAGACCGCGGACCTCTTCTACTACAACCAGAACTGGGGCTCGATGATCGGCTTCCCGGCCGGTTACGACACCAACGATCAGCTCAACGATCACCACTTCCACTACGGCTACTACATCCACGCTGCGGCTCTCAATGGCCTCTTCAATCCCAGCTGGATCGCAAGCTCGCAGTGGGGCGGCATGGTTGGCCTCCTTCAGCAGGACATCGCAAACTACGACCGCACCAACACCATGTTCCCCTTCTTGCGTCACTTTGACGTCTACGCCGGACACTCCTGGGCGGCCGGTACCGCGCCCTTCGGCGACGGTGAAAACGAAGAGTCCAGCTCCGAGGCCGTCAACGCCTGGACCGGCATGATCCTACTCGGCGCAGCCACCGGAAACACCCAGATGCGCGACGCCGGAATCTGGCTCTACACTCAGGAAACCAAGGGCGTTTCCTACTACTGGTTCAACGAGCAGCCCGCCTGGGTCAACTCCAGCGCCACCTCCACTTTCCCCAGCTGGTTTACCCCCGTCCGCGTCGCCAACGTATTTGACGACAAGGGCGACACCGGTACCTGGTTCGGCGCCAACCCTGATTACGAGCACGCCATCGAATATCTGCCCTTCACCGGCGGCTCGCTGCATCTCGGCCTCAACCCGGCCTATGTCGCAAAAAACTACGCCGAGGACTACGCGGAAAACGGCAACTCTCTGCCCGACTGGCCAGACCTCATGGAGATGTATCAGGCACTCTCTGATCCAGCTTCCGCCCTCACCGAGTGGCAGGCCAACAATCCCGCCAACTTCCCGCAGCAGGGTGAAACCCTCGCTCACGAGTACGCTTGGCTCATGTCCCTCAATGCTCTGGGACAGGTCGATGCCTCCGTCACCGCAAACACTCCGTTCTACGCGGTCTTCAACAACGGCGGCACCAAGTCCCACGTCGCCTTCAACCCCACCAGCGCCGTGCTCGACGTAACATTCTCTGACGGCGCAACAGTCACCGTCCCGGCCGGCAGCATGGCTTCGGACTCCGCGCTCGTCACCCCCATCACCGTCGGTGCAGGCATCGTCACGGCTCAGCCGCCCGCGGCTCCTGTCGGACTCGTAGCCACGGCCAAGTCCTCCACAGAAATCGACGTCTCCTGGGCTTCCACCTCCAATGTCACATGGAACCTCTTCCGCTCGGAAACCAGCGGATTCACTCCAGATCCCTCCAACCAGATCGCCACCGGACTCAGCGTAGCCAGCTACGCCGACGCCAGCCTCACTGCAGCAACCACCTATTACTACGCCGTTGAAGCAGTGAATGGAGCCGGTAGCTCGGGCCCTTCTTCGGAAGTGTCCGCACAAACCTCTGCCGCAAGCGGTGGTGGCGGCACTGTAGCGGAAAGCAACTCCATGTACTTTGTCGGCGGTGCAACAGGAACCACCCCTAGCCTGCTCTCCTTCACCGCTGGCATCCCCGGCGTTGACTCGGCGCCGGCCAACAACCCGCAAAGCGTTGGCACTCCTGCCAACCCGCTCGTCTACGTCATTACCGGAATCAACGGAACATACGACAGCGCCCTCTCCACCGCCTTCAACCTCTACGTCGATGCTGGTGCAAACGCAGGCGAAGGCGCTCAGGCTGAGGTCATCTATGACCTCCTCGGCGATGGCACCCAGATTCACACGGAAACTTACTCCTTGTTCGCTACCGACCCGGTGGTCAGCTGGGAAGATTACACCGCAACCTCGCGTGGCGGCCTCAACGCCTCAACCGGCGCACTCGGCAACATGGTCAACGGCACCGTAACCGTCAAGGTCTGGGATGCACTCCCAGGTCCCAACGTACAGCCCATGCTGCTCAGTGTCGGCAACACCACCAGCGCTCTCTCTGACCTCGTGATCCCCTTCGACAGCGTCACTCAGACACTGTCCGAACCGGTCACCCCCACTGGCTTGACCGCAACAGCGGCCAACAGCAGCCAGATCAACCTCAGCTGGACCGCCAGCACCACCGTCGGCGTCAGCTACAGCCTCTATCGCAGCACCACCAGCGGCTTCACACCGTCGGCTGCCAATCTGGTCATCGCCTCACTCGGCGCCACCAGCTACGCAGACGTCAACCTCAACGCCGCCACCACCTACTACTACGTTGTCGAAGCAGTCAACGGCCTGGGCAACTCTGCCCCGTCCACGCAGGCTTCTGCCACCACCCTCGCCTTTGGCGGTCCTACTCCGGAGTCCAGCAACATGCTGTACTTTGTCGCCGGGGCAAACGCCACCACACCCAGCAAGCTCACCTTCACCGCAGGGCCCTCCGGCGTCGACGACGCTCCGGCCAACAATCCGCAAAGCGTCGGAACACCCGCCAACCCGCTGGTCTACACCGTAACCGGCATCAACGGAACCTACGACAGCACCCAGACCACGGGCTTCAATCTCTACGTGGATGCCGGTGCAAACGTCGGAGAAGGCTCACAAGCTGAGGTCGTCTATGACCTCCTCGGCGATGGCACCCAAATCCGGACGGAAACCTACTCCATGTTTGCCACCAATCCCGTCGTCGACTGGGAAGACTACACCGCGACCTCCCGTGGCGGCCTCAGCGCATCCACCGGAGCCCTCGGCAACATGGTCAACGGCACCGTAACCATCAAGGTCTGGGATGCGCTCCCAGGCCCGAATGCACAACCCATGATGCTCAGCGTCGGTGGCAACCCCAGCGCCCTCTCTGACCTCTCGATTCCCTTTACCGGGATCACGGAAGGTCCGGCAGGCCCCGCTGCACCCACCAGCGTCGTTGCTCAGGCAGTCGCTTCCACCCAGGTCAACCTCTCCTGGACGGCAAGCACCACCAACGGCGCCACCTACAACGTCTATCGCAGCACCACCGCAGGATTCACCCCTGCCACCGCGAACCTGCTCACCAACACCAGCGCCACCACCTACGTCGATAGCGGCGTCGTGGCCTCCACCACCTACTACTATGTCGTCGGCGCGGTCAACTCGGGCGGCCTCGCGGATGCTCCGGCAGTCTCGGTCACCACGCCCGCTCCGCCGCTGGTCAACACCACCACCACCCTCACCGTCTCTGCCGCGCAAATCATCGTCGGCGCTTCGGAAACATTCACCGCAACCGTTGCGCCCTCTGCGGCAACCGGTTCGGTCACCTTCAAAAACGGCTCCACCACCCTCGGTACCGGTACCGTGACTGCGGGCGTGGCAACCTACACCACCACCACTCTGGCGGCCGGCAACTACAACCTTACCGCCATCTACAGCGGCGACTCCGGATACGCAACCAGCACCTCCGCGGCTCAGTCCGTCGCAGTGGAGGCTGGTCCGCCGGCTATCGCTCTGTCGCTGCCTATTCCTGACAGCGCCACCATCATCGCCGGTGGTTCCGCCAGCTTCGCCGTCAACCTGGCGGCGCAGAATGGCTTCAATGGAACCGTCAGCCTCAGCTGCTCCGGGTTGCCTGTCCTGGCCACCTGCTCCTTCAGCCCGCAAACCGTCGCGGTCTCGGGATCCAAGGCCGGAACCTCAACTCTAATCATCACCACCACTGGAACCACTTCAGCCCTTAACCAGGGAACCAAGCCCGGCTCAAGCGCTCTGCCGCTCTTCGCCGCCTGTGTCCCCTTCGGTTTGGCTGCCGGCTTCCTCTTCGGCGGCAAACGTCGTCGCAAGTTCCTTGGCCATCTCATGCTGGCTCTCGGACTCGTGGCAATGTTCTCTGTCGTCTCAGCCTGCGGCGGATCCACTATCAAGGCCCAGACGCCTCCCGGTGGCTCCACCATCACCATCACCGCAACCTCCGGATCGGTCACCTCGTCCACCAGCCTATCCATCGAGGTCCTTTAAGCCGATAAGGACATCGGGCCGGATTGAGAAAACCCACTCCGGCCTGATTTCCCCAACTGCGTGACTCGCGAAGCCCTCGGACACACCGAGGGCTTCGCTTTGTCAGCTCACTCCGAACTCTGCTTCCCCTGCAAATTCGCCGCATCTTTGACGCCATCATCACCCAACTTTTACCGGGCTCTGCCGGATGCTATCATTCGGACACAAACGGAATCCAAGGCTCCATTCAGCCCAAACTCCGTCTCGCAGTATTGCAGGACGAACCCAACCCACAGCCTGCAAATATCATTCCTCAAGAGCGCGGTAGATGAGCATGCCAGCGGACGCATCGGTTGTCGGTTCTGAAAAGCTTGCCAATGCTGAGCATCCCGCCCAGCCCGCCCCAACGTCTCCAGATGCCGTTCTCGCTGCTCAGAAAGCCGAACTCGCCTGGGTCCTCCAGCACCCTGAAATCGCCCGCTCCGCCAATCTCGTCCGCATCCTCTCCTTCATCTGCGCCAAATACTTTGACGGCGAGGCCCGCGAAATCCGCGAATACTCCATCGCCGTCGAGGCCCTCGGCCGCAAAGCCGCCACCTTCGACTCCAGCGTCGACCCCATCGTCCGCGTCACTGCTCGCGCTCTCCGCAAGAAACTTCACGAAGTCTATGCCGCAGACGGCCACGACCGCGTACTGGAGATCGCCCTTCCCCTCGGTCACTACGTCCCACAATTTCTCCCCCGGGGACAGCAGCCTGCAGGCATCCAGCCAGACCTGCATGACTCCCTGGAAGCCCTTGACCCACCGGAGACTATCCCCGATCACTCCGCCAGACCAGCCGCAACACTCCTCCACAGGCTTCGCCAACTCCCCTGGAAGTGGATCGCTGCCACCTCGCTCGTCCCCCTCGTCTTCCTGGCAGGGTTCCTCGCCGGACGAACCCGCACTCCCTCCCAGCCCATCGCCCTCCAGGGACTCCAATGGGGCGAGCCCGTCTGGAGCGACGAGTTTGACGGCGCAGCCCATCAACTCCCAGACCCTTCCAAATGGACCTATGACATCGGCAACCAGCAGGGATGGGGAAACCAGGAAATTGAAGTCTACTGCTCTCCTCACGGCAGCAATCCCCCCGCATGCGACCCCCTGCGCCCCAACGCTTTCGTAGACGGCTCAGGTCACCTCGTCCTCCGCGCCGAACGCGGCGTCGACGGCACCTGGACCTCCGCCCGCATCACCACCCGAGGCCTCAAAAACTTCCAATACGGCCGCATCGAGGCACGCATCAAGATGCCTGTCGGCACCGGCCTCTGGCCCTCCTTCTGGATGCTCGGCCAGGACTTTCCCGCTGCCGGATGGCCCGCCGCTGGCTCCGTCTCCGTCGCGGAAAACGTCAACTACACCGACCGCACCAACGGGCTCGGCCCAACCATGATCCGCTCAACCATTCATGGCCCCCACTACTACGGCGGAAACGGCCTCTGGCACGACTACAAGCTCCCCAACGGCGCACGCGTTGACGATGGCAGCTTCCACACCTACGGCATCATCTGGTCGCCCGGTATGATCCAGTTCTACGTCGACGACCCCGCCAACATCTTCTTCACTCAGGATTCCAGCGATATCCCCGAAGGTGGCTCCTGGGTCTTCGACCACCCCTTCTACCTCATCATGAACCTCGCCGTCGGGGGTGACTGGTCCGGCAACCCAGACCCCAAGACGCCCAACCCCGCCGACATGCTCATCGACTACGTCCGCGTCTACCGCATCCCCACCGTTCCTGCGCCCACCATCGACTGGCAGCCCGTCCCCGTCAAAGCAGGTTCCGCCGTCGCCAGCATCGTCACCCTCCACGCACTGGGATACTCCGGCCGAGTCCACCTCACCTGCTCCACAGAGCCCGCCACAGCAAGCTGCGCACTCGCGACCTCAATTGTCAGCTTTTCTGACACCCTCTCCCAGGAAGACACCCTCACCCTCCGCACCGACTCCTTCACCGACAACGGCCGCCTCGTAGCACCCCCCGGACGCTACAAAGTCACCATCGTCGCCACCACCATCAGCGGCGACCACTCCCAGCTCACCACCCCCTTCGAAGTAAAACCCGCCGACTAAGATCCACCCCAAGTCGTCCCTACAGTCCCTAATCCCTGAGTCCACGCCTTTAAGTTTTTTCTAAAATTCCCTGTAACGATTCCCTCCCTTATCCCACTACCCCCTGAGCGCTGATTTCCGGTGTGCGCTTTCTTCGGGAACGACAGGAAAACCCGCTGCCTCTGCTCGCCGCTGGCCCTCCTCCCCAGGTCCGCAGGTTTTTGGCTCGGCTGCGGTCCCACACTCCTGTCCTTCTCATTCGGGTCAATGCCTTGGGACCATCTATGTGCCGGCTGATCGTGTCCATGGACCAACCCTGGCGTCCTCGGCCGGCGAAGAAAGCCACCCGGAGATCTTCGCTCTTTCCCCAGACCCAGGCGGTGCAGCTCCCTCCAGCTCGCCCCGCCTCAGTCTGCGTCAATCCATGGAGCGCGGTGCCTATGCCTGATTCACCCCGTCCTGCCCGTCTTACGCCCCCTGCACAGCGCGGCACTGCCCTCCGTCGCGCCCAGCTTGCCTCTACCCGCGCGCACGGTCTTCATTCTTCCCCCACTCCCGCGGTGCTATACTCGTCTCGACTTGGGGGGAAGCAGGAAACATTGCAATTCCACACCTTCGATGCAGCTTATATCGGCAGGCTTCGGGCCGGAGATCGCGAGACTGAGCAGCATTTTGTGGCCTACTTCACCCACCTGCTCCGCCTCAAACTGCGCTCCCGCCTGCAGTCCCAGCACGCCATCGAAGACGTCACCCAGGAAACCTTCGTCCGCGTCCTCGCCGTCCTCGGCAAGGAACCCGGCCTCCGCCAGCCCGAAAGCCTCGGCGCATTCGTCAACACCGTCTGCACCCACGTCCTTCAGGAGCACTATCGCTCCGCCGGCGGCACCATCTCCCTCGATGCCGAGGGACAGCCCGAACTGCCATCACGCGCTGCTAGCGCCCTCGACCTCGCCGTCACACACCAGGTCAAGGACAAGGTTCGCGCCATCCTCCTCGACATCGCACCCCGAGACCGCTCCCTGCTCAAGGCCGTCTTCCTCGACGAGCGCGACCGAGACGAGGTCTGCAGCGACTTCGGCGTCGACCGCGACTACCTCCGCGTCCTCCTCCATCGCGCCAAACAGGAATTCAAAACCGAATATCTCCGCCAGGTGCCCAATCGGGCGTCAATTCCCGCTAATTCTCGAAACACCTGAAACGAACGCACCACCCCGGGCACTAATTCACAGCACGTTTATGTTTTATGCGGTATTGGGGCCAAGTATATGGATCATAGCGACGCAGTAAACCAAATGGCGGTCGAACAATATCTCCTCGGCGAGTTGACGCCCGATCTCCGCGACGCCTTCGAGGCACATCTCTTCGACTGTCCTGAGTGCGCACAGGACCTCCGCATCGCCGACATCTTCGTCGAAGAAGCCAAAGTCCAGTTGCCCAGCCTTACCACCGACTCCGTGGCCCCACTCACCATCGCCGCTGCCGACCTCGACTCCCCCATAAACACCGGCTCGAAGTCCTCCGCCGGCTCCATCTGGGATGCCTGGTTCCAATGGCTCCGCCCATCCTTTGCCGCCCCCGCTTTCGCCGCACTCATCCTCCTCATCGGCTACCAGAACCTCGTCACCCTTCCCGCGCTCCGCCACTCCGCCAGCCAGCCCCACCTGCTCGCCTCCGTCGCCCTCCACGGCGCCACCCGGGGCGCAGACCATCAGCAGATCGCCGCCGACCCCAGCCAGGGTCTCGCCCTGCCCGTCACTCTCGACAGCGACCTTGCCGGCCAGCCCGGCCTCCCGGCCTTCGCCGCCTATCGCCTCGACCTGCAGGACTCCGCCGGAAAATCCCTCTGGAGCCGCCAAACCACATCCCCCGCGCCCAACGCCGACGGACAGCGCCAACTCCTCCTCGATCTCCCCGCCGCCATGCTCCACGAGGCCACCTACATCGTCGCCGTCTCCGGCATCGCAGACAACGGAGAAAGCACCCCCGTGGCCCGCTACATATTCGATCTCCATTTCCTTCCTCAGTCCCACTGAAAATCGCATAGAATTGCCAATCATCGACGAAAGAGAGACCCGAACCCCTATGTCTGAGGCAAACGGCAGAACCCACCACTACCACGCGGATGCCACTATTCTGGAAGGCGACCTGCAGCTTCCGTTGTCGAACAAATCGAACAAGATCCAAAGCCAGGCCCACGCTGCTCTCGGCCATGTCGGCGGCTACTTCCATCAGCGTCAGGAAGACTTCCGCCTGGAAGGCGTCGTCTCCTTTAGCGCCGCCTACTCGCAGGTGGCCGGCAACCTCGAGGTAAAGCCGGGCCGCGGATGGGCTACGCTCTCCACCACGGTCGTCGAAGATCTCAACATCCTTGAAATTCTCACCGCCGATCGCATTGTCGGCCAGATCATCACCGAGCATCCCCTCGAAGGCTACGTGCCCATCATCAGCTTCCTCGGCACCCGCTTTGAGAACCTGCGCATCGCCGGCCACCCGGTCACCATCGACTATGACCACGACATTCTCGGCGACAAGCCCCCCTCCGATGCCGCCTACACCCTCGATTCCGCGCTTCGCGCCCGCGTTGCCGACCAGTACAGCCACATCCATGCAACCCCCGAGCTTCCCCAAGACCTCCGCGAAAAGTACAATCAACTTTCCTCGGCACTTGGCGGCCGAGAGGCGGTGGAATGCTCTCTGGTGAAACATGTGGTTGGCGCCTTTCCTGGCCGATCCTTTGGAAACGTGATCCGGATCCCGCACTTCGGAACCGTCACGCTCGCCAAGCTGCAGCTGATCCACGACCAGTTCTCCGACCACGGAGCCCCCAGGACGACTACCGTGAAGCTGACCATGCTCGACCTGAACTTGGGTTGCGCCGTCTCCGGCAGCGGCTCGGTAGGCGCTGGTTCTACCAACGGCGAAACACGCCCCTAACTCAACTCCCATCCGCTCCCGCCGGGCAGGTCAACCCCAGTTCGCCGGCCCGGCCAATCCTTCTCCATCCTTCGCGTACCCTCGCCTGGTTACTGTTCCTCCTCGTCCTCACCGCACTCCAGGAAACTCCCCCCGGCGGCCTCGCCGCCCAGCTCCTGCGTAACCAGCAGCTCTTCCAGCACGGCTACCTGGACCAGAGCCAGCAGGAATCCCTGCTCGCCTTCCGCCAGTTCCGACGCTCCAACCCCGTCGCCGCCTCCCACTTCCAACTCCTCGCAGCAGAATCCATGCTCTATCGAGGCATGTACGCCGATGCCCTGGCCATTCTCAACGACTATCGCCCCACAAGCCCCCCTGACGCCGTTCGCCAACTCGCCATCCAGTCCTTCGCACTCATGCGCCAGCACCGCATCCCCGACTCTGTCGCAGCACTCGCTCATGCTGACCAACTCTGCCGCTCCGCCGACATTGCCGTCTGCGGAGACGTCCTCCGCACTCACGCCATCCTCGCCGTCCGTCAGGGCAATCGGGCACAGGGCCGCCAGATACTCGTCCAAACCCTCAACTTTGCCCGTGCCCACCAAGACCAGTTCCTCGCCGCCAGTGTCGCCGTCAACCTGGGCTGGCAAGCACTCCAGACCGGGCACTTCGATGAAGCCGTCGACTGGTCCCGCGGAGCCTATCGCGATGCCCAGGCCATCGGCGCCGAAGACCTCCAGCAGGCAGCTTCCGGCAATCTCGGCTGGGCCTTCTACGAGTTGGGCGACGGCGAACGCGCACTCGAACAGTACCGCGAAGCCGAGCGCAACGCCGCCAAACTCGGCGACACCGTCTCCCAGCTCAAGTGGATCTCCACCGCCGGCTACGTCTACCGCGACTCCGGCGACCTCGCCCGCGCCACCGATGCCTATCGCCAGGCCTACACCCTCGCCACCCGGATTGACAGCCGCGAAGACATCGACAACGCCCTCGAAGACCTCGCCCAGGTCTCGCTCGACTCCGCCAACCTCACCGCCGCCGACAGCTACCTCGCCCAGGTCTCACGCCTCGAACTCGCCGCCACCAACCGCCTCAGCGCCAACGTCCGCCTCACCCAGGGCATGTTGGCCGCCGCCCAGCACAACGACTCGCAGGCCCAGTCCCTCCTCCTGGCCGTCCGCGACGAAGCCGCCAATCCCACCACCATCCGCCTGCTTGCCGGCGACCAACTCGGCCGCCTCTTCGAGCGCCAGGGCAATCGACCCCAGGCCGAGGCCACCTATCGCGATGCCCTGGCCACCTTTGAAAAAGCTCGCGAACAGCTCAAAAGCGAAGAAACCACCCTCCCCTTCGTCGCCAACGCCACTGGCATCTACGACGACTACATCCACCTGCTCGTCACCCAGGGGCACCCCCAGCAAGCTCTCCAACTCGCCGACCAGAGCCGCGCCCGCACCCTCGCCCAGTCCCTCGGCGTAGCCTCCACAGCAACTTCAGTTCTTCCCGACCCCCGCCTCATCGCCCGCAAATCCGGCGCAACCCTGCTCTTCTACTGGCTCGGAGCCCAACACTCCTGGCTCTGGGCCGTCACCCCCGACAAAATCTCCATCTTCCCCCTGCCAGCCGAAGCCGAAATCCTCCCCCGCCTCGATCGCTATCGTCACGCCCTCATCGACTCCGTCCAGGACCCCATCCGCAACGCAAACCCCGACGGTCTCGCCCTCTACCAGATCCTCGTCGCCCCCGCACAGCCGCTCATCGCCCCCAACCGCCCCGTCATGATCCTCGCCGACGGCGCGCTCACCCAGCTCAACTTTGAAACCCTCCTCGTCCCCGGCGCACCCTCAACCCAGCCCCACTACCTCATCCAGGACGCCACCCTGCTCTCCGCGCCATCCCTCGCCACGCTCGCCCGCGCCCAGCCCGCCCGCCCCTCTGTCGGCCGCCTGCTGCTCCTCGGCAACCCCCTCACCGTCACCGACGATTTCCCCAACCTGCCCCTCTTCGGCTATGAAATGTCGCAGATTCAAAGGCACTTCCATCCAGCCGCCGCGGCCGTCTTCTCCGCCGCCGCAGCCAGCCCTGCCCACTACTTCGCTAGCAACCCCGCCCAGTTCGCCTACATCCACTTCGTCGCCCACGCCGTCGCCAGCAGCACCGACCCCCTCGACTCCGCCATCATCCTCTCCGGTCCCGCCGAAGGCGCATACAAACTCTACGCGCGCGACATCATGCAGCGCCCCATCGACGCCCAGCTCGTCACCATCTCCGCCTGCTACGGCTCCGGTACACGCCAATACGCCGGCGAAGGACTCGTCGGTCTCTCCTGGGCCTTCCTCCACGCCGGCGCGCACTCCGTCATCGGCGCCCTTTGGGAGGTCTCCGACGAATCCACCCCGCGCCTCATGGATTCCCTCTACGCCGGCCTCGAAGCCGGCCAACCACCCTCCGTCGCCCTGCGCCAGGCCAAACTCGCCCTCATCCGCGCCGGCGGTCAGTTCGGCAAGCCCTTCTACTGGGCCCCGTTCCAGCTCTACACCCGCCAATAGTTCTCCAAACCGGCAACTCACTCATCCTCAGGCCTTGCTGAAGTACCCAGTCGCCAGCAGCCCAGGAATATCCCGCGCGTCCACCACCTGCGTCGCCTGCGCTCCGGAAAAAACATACTCCCGCCGCGTCACTCCGCCCGAAATCCGCATCGCAGCCGTCCGCACATACCGCAGCGTTTGCGCCACTGGTCCGCTCGACGATGCCGGCCACTTCAGAATCCGCGCCGGCGGATTCCGCTCAGCCACCGGCCTGCCGCCCGGCCGCAGACCCGTAGGATGCAGTCCTGTCTGCATCCGATAAATCGGCAGGCTGGCAGGCGCAGGGCCCTTGCCCACTGTCAAATTACTCTTCAGAGCTGTTCGCTTCTGTCCACAGCACATGCTGTTCGTCTCCTTCTGGGGAATTAACAGATTCTTCTCGTGTTTCCGGTTGAAATCCCTGCAACAGGCAGGCCGCGCCCGACAATCCCAGCCACACCATCAGACAGTCCACCGGCCGTCGCGTCACATACACCGCCATCGGCGCCGCAATCCATAGACTCAAGCACTTGAAGCAGTCCATCAGTTGGCCCACAATCGATGACCCAAGCCAAGCCCGCACCCGAACCACCGCATCCCACGGCCCGTCCTCATTCGCCAGCAAATGCGTCACCCGCCACGTAGCCAGCGTGGCCAGCACAAAGTGAACCAGATACTGCGCCTGTGACATTTCCATCAACCGCCTGCCCATCTCGCCTGTTCATCCACTAAACCCGCCCTGGGGCCTGGCCTCAACTCGCTGCCAGGCCCCAGTTTGCGGTTACCCTTACGACGCCGGGCAGTTCACCTGGATCGTGAAGCTCTCAAAGCTCACGTTCCGTTGCGGATCGTCCCCGTCGCAACTCACAATCGTCCGCTTGTACACGTTCAGCTGCAGCAGGTAAGCGCACGTCACCGGGAAGGCCGACGTAGCAGGTACTGTCAGGCGAACCGATCCGCCCGTCCACACCGGCGACGTTGCACCCTCGCTCAGCGCATTGCCATAGCCCGGACCCATCTGCGCCGCTGCCGGAGCCCACGCCGGAGCCAGCGGACTCGCCGCATACGTCGCCGGTGTCACCGCCAGCAGATCCACCGACTGGTCCACACCGTACAGCGTCTCCAGTGTGAAGTAGTCCAGGAACCCATCCGGGTCGTACGCCGCAAAGTCCACCTGCAACTGGTCCGTGCAATTGATCGTGAAGCTCTGGCAACCCCCCACAATCGTGCTCGTCCCATCGTTGTGCAGGATCGCCACCTGCAGAATGTCCGATAGCGGCTGGTTCGTGCACACATGCAACCCACACGGCTGCCCGCTCGGGTCCGTCGGCAGCGGAGCCTGGTTGTCCAGTGTCACCGCCCACCAGTTGCTCACCTTCGGATCCTTCTTGTCCGGGTCACAGATCGGCAATATCCCCGCGTTTCCGGGATTGTCCGTATTTGCCAGCGTCAGGTTCCCCGCATACCCCGGTCGAACATAGCTCACCATCCGCAGATAATACGTCCCATTCGCCAGCACATTCTGTGTCAGCAGCGCAATCAGCAGGTCGTGCGTCGCCGCATCCCACATCTGCGCTCCGTGGTTCGCCTCGTAGTGCGCAATCGTCTCAATCACGTTGTGCGTCACCACTCCATCGCTCACCGCCGTCACCGGGAAGGGAACCGGGACCCACTTGAACACCGGCCCTGGAGCCACCGTCAGCACCTGCCGGTCAAATCCGCCCGCAGCGGCAAGCGGCAGCGGCGCGTACGGCCCGCCTGGCGCTGTCGCGTACTGGAACTCGTAATAGTCCACGCCCACTGCGTCGCCAAACATCCCAAACAGCGTCACTTCGCCGGCAAACGGACGATCCTGCGTCCCCGGTGCATACAGCCCAACCTGCGCCGGAGTGCTCGGAGCCGCTCCAACGTTTCCGCCAACCGAATCCACATTGATCTCGCAAATGTCGCTCGGCACCAGGCAGTTGCCTTCCGGGCAGGCTGCCCCGTCCCGATTCCCGCAACTGTATGCGCAGCACGCCAGCTCGTTGGCCGTCAGCGTCACCGTGTAGCTGTTCGCAATATCCCACCGCGTATCCGCCACCGTTTCGGCCACAATCGTGTTGGTCTGGCCGCTGCACACCTGCGTCGCCTTGAATATCAAATTCGCGCCGCACTCCAGCCACGGATACCACGGGTACCACGGCCATATCGGCAGCGGAAACTCCCGCGGAAGCACTGAAATCAGCTTCTCCCGAAGCCCATTCAGAACATCCGGAGCCGCCGACACTTCCACCGCAGCACCCCGCTTGCTCTTCGCCGTCGTTCCCAGCAAACCTTGGAAAACATCCAGGCTCGGCACCGGGCTCGCCGAAGGAATGTTCCCATACCCCGGCACCTTCGTCAGAACCGCATTGACCTCCGCCACCAGGTAGGGGTCTACCATCCACTCGCGCAGCTCCCACCAGTACCACGGCCACCAGCCACAGCACCGCGTAAAGTCAATCTCAAACGATCCCGTAGCATCGGTCACCGCAGTGCCCACCTGCTCCTGGCTCGTCCACCACCACCACGCTTCCACGTCGTACGCCGTCACCGTCGCGCCCACCACAGGGCTCCCATCGGCGCACAGCAGACGACCCGTCACCGTGTAACGGCGACACCAACGCAGCCACCATCGCCAGTAGTACGTACTCACCGGAACCGCCGCCAGCCGCAGCTCCGCCGTGTTCCGCCACGCAGACGCCGGCACATCCACCGCAATCGTCTGCAAGTTCTGCAACTCCGCAGCCGTCGCCGTCTCCGGCCCCAGCGCAATCTTCACCGCGCCCGGCGCGCCTGCAAACGCAAACCCAGCCGTGCCCTTGCCTTCCGCGTTCAGGCTCACCACGCGCTCCTGCACCACGCCTTGCCGGGGATACGCAACCACTTTCACCGTCGCGCCGGCCTTCACATCAGATACCCGCGACGCATCAACGGGCACTTCCAACACATATTCCCTGTTCGGTTCCCGATTCAGTTCCATGATGTCTCCTTCTTGGGGGGGAGGATCGGAAGATCGCTCACCGGATTAGTGCCCTCCAATCTCCCCCCGTTTCAGAGACCCTCAGAAAATCCCAAATCTACACTCCCCTCCCCAACGCAAACGCCCACCGCTCTCCAAGAAAGAAATTCACCACCGAGCAGCACACAATCGCCACTCCATTGGCCACCAACACGCCCAGATGACCCGCCAGCACCCACATCAGCGCCACGTTCCCCACCAGCGAAATCACCCCGTTCGACAGGTGGAAACGCATCAGCTGCCCCCACATCCCACCCCGCCCAACCTCCCGCTCCCGCCACGTAAACCGCCTGTGCCACACAAAATTGTGTATGAGCGTCACCTCCAGCGCCGCCGCCGTCGCCATCTGGGTGTGCCCGCCCAACCAACGGCTCAGCACCGCCAGCGAACCTAACTGCACCCCCATCCCAACCACCCCCACCGCATTGAACCGCATCCACCTCCCCACCACGCTCATCGCAATGGCTCCTCCCGGTACAACTGCACCGTGTGCCGCACCGTCGTCGCCACCGCCATCCCCACCATCACCACCGTCGCTATCCCGCCCCCCATGTCAAACAGCAGCATCCTGTGCCCAAGCACCGTGGCGTAAGGGCTCCGAAGCAGCGCAAGTGTCCCAATCGATAGCAGTATCCGTATCTCCGTCGGCCCAAACATCCCCTGCGACATCTCAAACCGCCCCAGCGTATACGTCGCCAGGTAGCTCTCGCTCGACAGCAGCAGAAACGCCACCAGCATCCCCACCGCCGCCTCCCAGTGCACATACCCTGAGCACGCCAGCCCACCCATCATCCCCACCGCCCCAAACACATCCACCATGTGGTCCACATAGAACCCATACCGAGGCCGCTCCTGCCGTCTCACCCGCGCCAGAGTTCCGTCCAGGCTGTCTCCCAGCCAGTTCAGTCCCAGGCACATCACCGCCACCAGCAGCGCCCCTGGCTCATACCGCGCCAGCCAGTAGCTCAACCCCGCCCCAAACTGCGCTACCAGGCCCAGCACCGTCAGCCCATCGCTCGTCACCCACGCGGGAGCGCGCTCCGCCATCCACACCAGCACCCGCTTCTCCACCCCAGCCGTCAGCGACTGGTTCACACGCTTCGCCGCAGCAAATCCAGACCCACTCGGCTTACCGCCCACAACGCTCGCATGTGCACTCATATCCCCACTCCTTTCCGGTTATGTTTTCGTCCTCTGTCACCGCTCCAGCGCGCTTACCGTCCGCCGCAGCGTAAACTCCACACTCTCCCGAGGCACGCTCTCCACAAACGGCCCCACCGCCCACCCCAACCCCCGCGGAATCGCCCGCGACAACGACACCGTCTCCACCCGCACATACACGCCCCCATCCCGCTCCTCGCACCTCCAGTAGGTGTTCAGCCGCCACAGAAACCCATGCTCCTCGCCCCCCGTCAGCGCCCGCTCCCGCTCCGTTCCCACCCCTGCCATCTCCTGGATCCCCATACTCCGCGACGCACTCCACCCTCGCCGCCCAGCCCTTCCAAAACTCACCGCGTACGTCGCATCCAGCACCACCGTCAGCACGTGCTCCTGCCTCACCCGCATCCAAACCTGCACCCGGTCACCCTCGCCGCCCACCACCTTCGCCCCCAGCACCTCAGGCGCATACACCCTCGGGTAAGCCCCATAGTCCCGCATTACCCGCTCCCACCCCGCCTCCGTCCCGCCCCGTATAAACGCCGTACCCCGCCAGTGGTGCAGCATCGCCCCCGGCAACTCCGTCTCCTTTCCTGAGCTCGCCTGCTCCACCACCATCTCGCCCCCGCGCACCCGCCCCATCTGCCCCGCATCCATCCCCGCCAGCAGGTCCCCATTCCGCTCCCGCTCCAGCCGCCCCTCCACTTGCCCCACATAACTCTGAAACGCCGCCATCGCCCCCGCCGGAGCCTCGGCCACGCCCCGCCCACCGGCCAGCCCCACCACCAGCACCGCCACCCAAACGCCGCTCGCTCTCTTCCGGCCTCGTTGCATGTCCTCTACCCTGCTCCCCAACCCGCTCCCGGCGCAATGCACCGCGCCTCACCCGCCCCACTTTGTTTCTCACCGTCCAAACCGCTGAAAAAAGAATGCTTACCCGAAGTTATCCATCAATTTTTCGCCCCCACCGCAACATCTCATCCAGTACACTTGAGCCAACCATGCCGCACCCCCTCCCAGCGCGCCGCTATCGCTTCGCTACTTTTGAGGCAGACGGCGTCACCGGCGAGCTCCGCCGCCAGGGAATCCGCATCAAGCTCAACGCCCAGCCCTTCCAGGTACTCCTCCTGCTCCTCGACCGCCCCGGCGATCTGCTCACACGCGAGGAAATCTGCCGCACCCTCTGGCCCGACGGTACCTTCGTCGACTACGAGCACGGGCTCAACTCCGCCATCAACCGCATCCGCGAAGCCCTCGGTGACACCGCCGGCAACCCCCGCTTCATCCAGACCCTCGCCCGCCGTGGCTACCGATTCCTCGCCCCCGTAGAACAAATCAACCCCGCCCCAACTCCGTCAGACCAACCAGTCCTCAACCAACCCAACCCCGTCCAAATCCCCCATCTACTCCCTGACGCAATCCCCGAAAGCCGATTCCTCGCCAACCCCGCCGACCTGCCCCAAACCTCCTCCTCCGTCGTTCAAACCCTCTACCTCCTCCTCCAGCTCATGTACCTCGGCTTTTACGTCGGAGCGCTCGCCAACCTCGCCGAAATTGAAGACCTCATGGCCCCGCTCACCCACCCCACAGCCGTCTTCAACCTCATGGTCGTCACCGCCGTCCTCCTCATCCCCGTCCGCGCCTTCCTCTTCTCCGCCACCCTCTTCCACGCCCCCGCAGTCCGCTCCAAACTCCTCAAAATCTGGCCCATCCTCCTCCCCTTTGACATCCTCTGGGCGCTCTCCCCATTCCTCCTCCTCCACCACATCAACTACGGCCTCGCCCTCGCCTGCACCACCCTGCTCGTCTACTCCCCCTTCGCCCAGCGCGCCCTCGTCCTCATGGGCGCCGGAGAAGCGAACAAGTAGCCCCCGCTGCAAACCCGCCAAGAAAAATTGCCGAGTGCCCCATCCATGACGCGCGTACTTTGCGGGGCATGGGTGGGAATAACCGCCTCCCCCGTTCTCCAACAACCTGGAATCGCCATCGAGCAAAGATCGATCCTCCTGAACCCTGACCCGTGAAATCCGACCCCTGAAATCTGTTCCCTGTTTTGCGCACAACTAACCCCAACAAGCGCACAATAAGGTCAGTATGGCCCGATTTGCGCTGCAACCCGCAGGGACGGGGCCAGCTTTCCCCATGTCTGCGTCGCTCCTCGCTTCAGTAACCAGTTACAGCGCACTCGTCGCTTCTTGAACTGAGGAAATCTCCGCTCCCGTCGCCACCACTCAGGCAGTGGGAACAGGCCCTAATCCATAAAATTGGCCACGGAAGCGGGATGCTTCCGTGGCCAACTCTTCCCCAGGTTCTATACGGTTCTCAGCTGCGCTTTGCCACCCGCAGACTCAGTTCCTTCAGTTGCTGGTCGCTCACCGGCGTCGGCGCATCCACCATCACGTCAATCGCCTTCGCCGTCTTCGGGAAGGCAATCACCTCGCGCAAACTTGGCGCTCCAGCCAGCAGCATCGCAATCCTGTCCAACCCCAGCGCAATCCCACCATGCGGAGGCGTTCCGTACTCCAGCGCATCCAGGAAGAACCCGAACCGCGCCTTCGCCTCTTCGTCCGAGATCCCCAGCGACTCGAAGATCTGCTGCTGCACATCCTTGCGATGGATTCGGATCGACCCCGACCCCAGCTCCAGTCCGTTCATCGCCAGGTCGTAGCAGTTCGCCCGTACCGCCGCCGGATCCGTCACCAGCTTGTCCATGTCCTGCTCGTGCGGCGACGTAAACGGATGGTGCGCCGGAACCCACTTGCCCGTCTCCGCGTCGTGCTCAAACATCGGGAAGTCTGTCACCCAGATCGGCTGGAAGGCCTTGCTTCCGTCCAGCGGAGCCTCGGCTGCTTTCCACGCCGTCGGATTCGCCGCGTCCACCACATCCGCCGTCACCTGGAACGCCCCGTGCCGCTCCGCATACTTCTTCGCCAGTTCCACGCGGAAGTTCCCCGCGGCCGAGTACACCGCAATCTCCCGCTCCGACAGACGTCCCGCAACCTTCGTGTCGCTCGCTGAAATCGGATGTGTCGGATCTCCGGCCACAATCACCACAAAGTCCGTCTCCTTCGCCCCGGCCAGCTCCCGAACCTTCGCCGCGCCCTCCGGAAAGCCCTTCGCCAGCCGCTTGAAGTCGTCAATGAACTTCGCGCCCTTCTTCTGGTCAAACAGCGGATGGCTCTCCTCCCGCTCCCTGCGGCTCAGCTCGCCCACCTTCGGAATCCGCAACGCCACCACCGGCAGCGCCGCGTCAATCTGCAACGTCGCCAGGTCCGCATCGCTGAAGGCCGACCGAACATCCGTCAACCCCGGCAAACGCAAATCCGGCTTGTCCACGCCAAACTGCCGCATCGACTCGTCGTACGTTATCCGCGGGAAGGGAACTGGCAAGGTCACCCCGGCCGCCGCAAATCCAGCCGCCAGAAACTTCTCCACCACCCCAAACACCGTATCCTGCTTCGGAAACGTCATCTCCAGGTCGACCTGCGTAAACTCCAGCTGCCGGTCGGCGCGCAAATCCTCATCCCGGAAACACCGCGCAATCTGGAAGTACTTGTCAAACCCCGAACACATCAGAATCTGCTTGAAGATCTGAGGCGACTGCGGCAGAGCATAGAACTCCCCGCCATGCACCCGGCTCGGAACCAGAAAATCCCGCGCCCCTTCCGGCGTCGACTTCGTCAAAATCGGCGTCTCAATCTCCAGAAATCCCTGGTCGCTCAGATTCTGCCGGATCGCCAGCGTAATCTTGTGCCGCAGCCAGAAGTTCCGCTGCATCTCCGTCCGCCGCAAATCTACATACCGGTACTTCAGCCGCACTTCTTCGTTGGCAATCGCATCTTCCGCCGGCGAAAACGGCGCCAGCTTGGCATCGTTCAGCACCAGCAGCTCCGTCGTCTCCAGCTCCACCTCGCCCGTCACCATCTTGGGATTGATGGCCAGCGAATCTCGCAGCCGCACCTTGCCAATCGCCGCCACCACGTACTCCGGACGAATCGCTTCGCCCTTCGCGTGTCCTTCCGGCACCAGATCGCGGTCCAGCACCACCTGGGCAATGCCCGTACGGTCGCGCAGGTCAAGAAAAATGAGGTTCCCGTGGTCCCGGCGCCGATTCACCCAGCCCATCAGCACCACCTGCTTGCCAGCATCGCTGGCCCGCAACTCGCCGCACATCATCGTGCGTTCCAGATTTCCCAAAAAATCGAGCACTCCGAGATCCCTCTTGGCTCACCCCGCAAGCGGAGCGGTTCTTTTCAATCGATAAGCCCTGTCCGCGACTAGCCAGCCAAGCCGGTCAGGAAAGCGACCAGCTCCGCCTCGGCAACCTTCGTCTGTGTTCCCGTCGCAAAGACCTTCACAGTCAGAATACCGGATTGCGCTTCGTCCTCGCCCAAAAGCACCATCGCCCGTGCCACTTTGTCCGCTGCCTCAAACGATTTCTTCAGCCGGAAACTCCCGTCCCCCAGCTCCACCCGCACCCCATCCCGGCGCAGCTTCCGCGCCAGCTTCAGCGCCGCCGCGTTCTGCCCCTCGCCCAGCGGAGCAATATAGGCGTGCGCCAGCTCCGCCTTGGCCTGTTCCAGCGCCTGCAGCGTCAAAATCAGCCGGTCCTCGCCCATCGCAAACCCAATGCCCGGAGCCTTCGGCCCGCCAATCGCCTCGCTCAACCCGTCGTAACGCCCGCCGCCCAGCAGCGCGTTCTGCGCGCCCAGGCCCCCATGCGTAAACTCAAACGTTGTCCGCGTGTAATAGTCCAGCCCCCGCACCAGCCGGTGGTCGTGCGTATACGGCACGCCCGACGCATCCAGCGCCGCGCAAACCGCCGCAAAATGCGCCTTCGAAGCCTCGTCCAGCGAGTCCGCAATCCGCGGCAGCCCGTCGATAATCGGCTGATCCTCCGCAACCTTGCAGTCCAGCACACGCAGCGGATTCGTCTCCGCACGCCGCTGGCAATCCCCGCACATCTGCCCCACCACCGGCGCCAGCGCCGCCTTCAGCGTCTCAATGTACTTGGGCCTGTCCTGCGCCGAGCCCACCGAATTGATCTTCAGCGTCCACCCGCCAATGCCCAGCTCGTCCAGCAGCGTCGCCAGCATCTCCAGCACTTCGGCGTCCCGCACCGGGCTCTCCGACCCGGCGTGCGGCGGCCCAATCACCTCCGCGCCAATCTGCGAAAACTGCCGGTATCGCCCCTTCTGCGGACGCTCCCGCCGGAACTGCGGCCCAATGTAATAGAGCTTCTGCAACTGACCGCTTTCGCCCAACTTGTGCTCAATGTAGGCGCGCACCACCCCGGCCGTGTTCTCCGGCCGCAGCGTCAGCATCTGCGTCTTCTCGCTCTGCGCCCGCGCCCGGTCCTCCCACGTATACATTTCCTTCGACACAATGTCGGTTTCTTCCCCCACACCGCGCGCAAACAGCGCCGTGTCCTCAAAGATAGGGGTCCGAATCTCGCCAAAGTTGTAACGCTCAAATACCGACCGCGCCACAGCCTCAATCCGGTTCCAAAGAGCAGTCTCAGGCGGCAGCAAATCCCGCGTACCACGCACAGCTTTCAATGTACTCATAGCTCTTTCAGTCTAAACGTTCCGGGGAACGCGCAACTCAGTTGCGTCGCGGCGAAGGTGCGGAGGAAACTCCTTGGTCTGAAAAATTGCCTTGCTTTGAAAGGGCACGACTTGAGTCGTGCTGCAAATGCCGCATAATCAACTGGCTTTAGCCCCTGAGGGGCTATTTCGTTCGCTTCCAGATGGCTGATTATAAAGGGCTTGGGAGGGAAAACCTCTCTAGCAATTTGGTTTGGAGTCTACCACGCATGTCATCCCATGTCGTCGTGTATACCCTAGCGGGCCGACTGTTTCTTCAGCCCCCATTGCGTAGAATTATCTCGAATCTTGGTAAAATGAGAAGAAACGAGGCGGCGAAATCCTCACTGGCAGCGCTTCACCCCGAATTCGCATGGAATGGCGGCGAAAAGTGGTGCAAAAGCGCACAAAATACACCAGGTAACCAACCGATAAACAACTCTGAATAATGGCTTTACAGCGAATTTTACTTCAAAACACCCTACCCCCCCTTCTTGGGGTCGGTACGCAGCCCAATTCGAACTTTCATCCCACCAATGTGTCAACCTGCCCGGAAACTATTGTGCGCGCGATCACAGACCCGGCAGTACAATGAAATTATGGGTCGAAATAGGCTCTGTATCACAGAAGGAAACCCACCGGATGTCCCAAGTTGTCTCGAATTTGCTGCAAGATACTGATTCTGCAGCCGCTGTCACCGCTCAGCCCACGCCCGGCTTCCCCTCTGCTGCTCAGCGCATCGGCTCCAAGGATGACCTGCGCATGGGCCGCGAGGCCATGTCCGGTGGCATCAACTGGGTTACCGCAGGTTTCATTGCCGCATTTCACGTTGGCGCTGTAGCAGCCCTGTTCTACTTCAGTTGGACACGCCTGGCCGTCGCCGCCGTCCTCTGGATTCTGGCCATCAACTTCGGTATCGGCGTCTGCTACCACCGCCTCCTCACACATCGCGGCTTCCAGACCCCCAAGTGGGTCGAGTATGTCATGACCTTCTGCGCCACTCTCGCGCTCGAAGGTGGACCGATCTTCTGGGTCGCCGTCCATCGCGTCCATCACCAGCACTCGGACAACCCCGGCGACCCCCATTCCCCCAAGGAAGGCCCTTGGTGGGCTCACATTGGATGGATGGTCCTGGGCAAAAGCATGCACGCGGAGAGCACCAAGCTCGCCCGCTACGCTCCCGATCTCACCCGCGACCGCTTCCACGTCTTCATGAGCAAGTACCACTGGATCTCGCTCGTCTCCGTCGGCATCCTGCTCATGGGCCTCGGCACATGGCTCGATCACGGCCTCATGGGCGGCGTCAAAATGGTCCTCTGGGGAATCTTCCTCCGCGTCACCCTCGGCCTCCACGCCACCTGGCTGGTGAACTCCGCCACGCATCTATGGGGCAGCAGACGCTTCAAAACCCGCGACGACTCCCGCAACAACCTGCTCGTGGCCCTGGTCACCGGCGGCGAGGGCTGGCACAACAACCACCACGCCCATCCCGTCTCCGCCCGTCACGGCCTCACCTGGTATGAGATTGACCCCAACTTCTACATCATCTGGATGCTCAGCAAGCTCGGCCTCGCCAAGAAAATCCAGGTCGCCCGCTACGACAAGTCCAATCCCAAGCCCGCCGGAGCTTAGGCTCCCGCAACGCCCCAATCACAGAAAACCCGCCACTCCGGCGGGTTTTCTACATTCCGGCCAAACTCTCGCCCGGCTACTTCGTCTCTTCCAGATAAATCTTCGTGTAGTCCAGGTAATTCCGCGCATATTGCAGAATCATCTCGCGGTCCTTGTCGCTCAGCTCCCGCCGCATCTTCGCCGGAACCCCCGCCCAGAGCGTCCGCGGAGGCACAATCGTCCCTTCCGGTACCACCGCTCCGGCCGCGATGATTGACCCCTCCCCAATCCGGCTGTTGTTCAGGATCGTCACCCCCATCCCAATCAGCACCGCATCCTCCACCACGCATCCATGCACGGTCGCGTTGTGCCCGATCGTTACCCAGTCGCCTACCTCCACCGCGTACAGATACCGTTGACCATGCAGCACCGCACAGTCCTGCACGTTGGAATTCGCCCCTACCCGGATCGAATTCACATCCCCCCGCAACACCGCGTTCATCCACACGCTCGAGTTCTCGCCCAGCGCCACCTCGCCAATCACCTGCGCGGACTGGTCCACGTAGCATCCTGCTCCAATCGCCGGTAACTTCCCCTGATAACTGCGAATCATCGTTTTGCTCCCGTCTTCTTCGAAAACCCAGTATAACGGAGGGCCATTATCCACGTCCTTCGCCTGCTTTGGAGCACTGCAATGTGCGGAATCGAGACAAATTAGGCGAAACTCGCAAAATTTCGTATGCTAGAAAGAGCTATCTAGGCTGGTGAGGGGGTGTATCGAATTTGGCAGAGGTTCGCGTACAAGAAGGCGAGCCGCTTGAGAATGCTCTCCGTCGGTTTAAGCGGAAGGTGCAGCAGGAAGACATCATCAAGGAAGTCAAACGTCACTCCTACTACCTGAAGCCCGGTGAGAAGAAACGCGTCAAGGAAGCTTTGGCGCGCAAGCGGAATCGTAAGAAGGCCCGCAAAGAGCAGGACTAGTCCTCAAATTTGCGAAAAGGCATCAAGAACACACTGGTACCCTCTCCGCGTCTCCAACGCGCGGAGAGGACTCCTTCCAACTTCTGTCCACCTGCAAGCGTGTCGCCTGAAGGGAATGGTCAGTACCAGGAACTGCAGTTATCAGGCGATTCCCCTACCCCCCGGGGGTAAGCCTTTCTGGTCCCTTGCATCAGCAGAATGGACCAGATGTTTGCCAAGACGAGTAGTATTGGCTCGGGCCCCGTCGTGAATTTGCAAGTGTGTTCCTGACGACCGCAAGGGTTCAGAGTTTTTGCGCGGCTTCCGGTCAGTCGAACACAGGGAAGCCGGACATGGAATTCTCTGATCGTGTACTCACGTGTGTCGATTGCGGAAATGATTTTGTCTTTACCGCGGGCGAACAGCTGTTCTTCCACGAAAAGCAATTCACCAACGATCCCAAACGATGCAAGCAATGCAAGGCCAAACGCGCCTCTGGCTCCAGGGCGCGCCCTGAGACCCGTCTGACCTGCTCGGAATGTGGCTCAGAAACCACTGTTCCCTTCAAACCGACACAAGGGCGCCCTGTCCTCTGCCGGTCTTGTTTCCAGAAGCAGCCCGTTTGAGACATTGACAAGCAGCTTGAACGCCTGGGCGAATTGTCAGTCACCCGCACTCTTTCCCTGTCAAAAGGAAAGCCCGGGTCCTGGCCGGGCTTCGTTGTCTCGCAAAACCTCCCGCAGCTCTCAGTCCACGTCGTTGGCGATATATACCTGAACAGGCTGTGTAACCAGCAGCGGGTCCACCACCAGCACCGTTCGCACCTCGCCCCCAACCAGCGGCAGCGCCGGCGAAACGTAAATCGTGGTCGAAGTTGCCGTCAATGTCTTCCCCGTCGCCACAATAATCATGTAAAGCGTAGACGACGGAATCGCCACATATGCGCTCGTCGCTCCCACCGCCAGCCCGGTAATCACCGGCTTGGCGTTCGCGTAGCTGGTTGCCGTCGTCGACGGCAGAAAGTAAACATCCACAGCCCCCGTCGAGGGAGCCTGGTTCAGAATTCTAAAATCCGAATGACCCGAAGGAGCTGGCTGCGACTGGTCTTCCAGCACCGTCACCTGGTACTCGGCATTGATGTCGGTTACCAGTACAGACTGGCTCGCCCCACCCAGCAGCGTCCCGTTTGAGCTCACCAGCACTGTATTGTTCGACGCGTTGGTCACCTTCACGCTCGCGTTGTTTGACGGCGGAAACGCACCATACAGCGTAATGTCGCCCTGCCCTACATTGGCCGCCAGCTGATCGCCCTCGACAGTTACCGTGATCGCCGGAGCGTTATAGCTGGCATCAATCAGCCGTACCAGGCTCGTCGACGAGTAGCCCGCCACATTCTCGCAACCGGCCAGCAACAGCGCTCCTGTCAGGCTCAACAGTCCTACCAGTACCACCGCCGGAATCGTGATCCGTCTCGAATTATCCCGCCATCGAACCATCGAAAATCTCATCGTCCGTTCCGCCACCGCTAGGCACTGGCCGACACTCCCCGCGTCAGGCCAGAGCCCGTGGCCTGCTGCCATCGGTTAAGCCAGTATCCATCCTATCGCAACTCCATCGCCTTCAGCTCTCATGCGACTCTTGCAGCATACCGGCTAACCTCCCCTCGCTGTCCCCGCTCAACTGCCTGATAGATACAGGAACCGCACCAGGAACAACGCCGCCAGCAGATACAGCAGCCAGTCTTTGCGGCTCAGCTTGCCCGCTGCCAGGTGCAGCACAGCCCAGGCAATAATCCCGAATCCCAGCCCGTTGGCAATCGAATACGTCAGCGGAATCAGAATCAGCGTCAGAAATGCCGGCACCGCCACCAGCGGCTCCGTCCAACGAATCTCCGTCACCGTCACCAGCATCATCGACCCCACCAGAATTAGCGCCGGAGCCGTCGCCGCCGGCGGCACCACCCCAATAAACGGAGCTGCAACCAGCGCTACCAGAAACAGAAGCCCTGTGACAATCGCCGTCATACCGCTTCGTCCCCCAGCCGCAACGCCTGCCGTCGACTCCACATAACTGGTCACCGTTGAGGTCCCCGTCAGGGATCCAAACACTGTCGCCACCGCATCGGTAAACAAGATCCGGTTCAGCCGGGGAATCGAGTGGTCGCTCGATAACAGCCCCGCACGCTTCGTCACCGCAACCAGCGTCCCCAGGTTGTCAAACAGGTCCACAAAGAAGAAAACAAAGACAATCTCCAGCAGCCCCACATGGAAAGCGCCGCGCAAATCCAGCTTGAACGCCGTCGCCGCCAGGCTGCTGAACCCTCCCGCCGCTGGCGTCCAATGCATCAATCCCATCGACCACGCCAGGCCGGTCACCGCCAGCACGCCAATCAGAATCGACCCACGGACCTTCCAAATCTCCAGCGAAACCATGATGGTCAGTCCCACCAGCGACAGCGCCGTCTGCGGATCCCGGATGTTGCCGAGCCGCACCATCGTCGCCGGGTCGGCCACCACCAACCCCGCCTTGTTCAACCCGATAAACGCAATGAACAGCCCAATCCCGCACGCAACAGCCGCATACAGCTCATGCGGTATTGAGCGCAAAATCAGCTGCCGAATTCCAAACGCGGTCAGCAGCAGAAAGATGCACCCTGACAGAAAGACTGCCCCCAGCGCTGTCTGCCAGGGAATGTGCATGCGCAGGCACACCGTGTACGTGAAGTACGCATTCAGCCCCATCCCAGGGGCCAGTGCAATCGGATACCGCGCCACAATGCCCATCAAGATGGAGCCAAATGCCGCAGAGAGGCACGTCGCCGCCGTCACCGCAGGCAACGGCATTCCGGTCATCGACAAAATTGCGGGATTGACCAGGACAATGTATGCCATGGTCAAAAACGTGGTTACCCCAGCCAGAATTTCCGTGCGCCAGCTGGTGCCCAAACGGTTGAATTCAAAATAGCGCTCAAGGGTCTTGATCATAGTATGGATAGCCCAAGAAAAACACACTCTGACCGGAACGCAAAGCCTTTTTCGCATCGGGCCCTTCCACGCGCCTCCCGGCACCGATCCAAACCGCCCCCAAACGGCCAACTCCAGCCCGTTCGTGTTGTGTGCCGCCAATTGCTTCCATGTTGATTGTGCTTGCGGCTGAACTGAATCCGTGCCCATTCTTTGCCGGAAAGGGGGGGGTGGGGTGTTTTTGCGAAAACTTCCTTCTATATCGTTGATTTATATTGTTTTATGTGGATGTTACCAGGTGCTTTTTGTGCGCTTTTGTGCACTTTTTCGGAGGGCAACAGCAGATTCCCTTCGGGAATGACAGGCAAGAAAAGGAAGAGCAAGAGCAAGGGCAAGGACAAGAGCAAAAGCGAGAGCAACGGCAAGAGCAACGGCAAGGGCAACAGCAGATTCCCTTCAGGAATGACAGGCAAGAAGAGCAAGAGCTTCCTACTTATTTGATTGTGCGCTTTTGGGGAGGAATTGCCGGCAGGGTTGGGTGGATTTCATGAGGGTGTATATGTTTTATTTTGTTGGGTTTGGAGATGGCGCGGAAATTTGTGGGTTGACAGCCGGGGGGTGACCCCCGTCCCTCGCCTTTGGGGACCGGCGAGAGTGCCTATCCAAGCGGTCACTCTACGAGTCTCCCTCTCGTCCCGCTCCGCCGCTTGCATTGCCTCGCTCTTACCGGTAATGTGTTGTCAGCTCCCAATTGTCCTACATAACTTCACCTATCCTGTCGCCGCGCCAAGCCTCACAGGTAAGCTCCGCCGTACTGGAGATTGCATGACCCCCCGCAACTTCAAGCACTTTGCCCTGCTTCTCGCCATCTTTCTCGTCGCCCCAATTCTCCACGCCCAGTTCCAGCCTCCCACCGACGAAGAGCTCAAGATGACCGCCGAGCCCAATGCTCCCGGCGCTGCCGCCATCTACCTCTACCGCGAAGAAACCGACAACGACGAGCTCCACTCCCACACCTTCTACGAGCGCGTCAAGATTCTCTCCGAAAAAGGCAAGGACCTCGCCACCGTCTCGGTCCCATATCCCAAGGGATTCTTTTCCATCACCGACATCAAGGCCCGTACCATCCACGCCGATGGCACCATCGTTCCCCTCGAAGTAAAGCCCTCCGACCTCATGGCCGAGAAGGTCAAGGACTTTCAGGAAAACAAGATCGTGTTCACCCTCCCCGACGTTCAGGTGGGCAGCATCCTCGAATACCGCTTCATCCTCCGCCTCGACGAAAACTGGTTTTCCACGCCTATCTGGCAGGCCCAGCAGAAGTACTTCGTCCGCAAGGAACATTTCAACTTCATCCCCAGCGTGTATGTCGCCAGAATGTTCATGACCTCGAACCTGCCGCCCCGCGCCAGGGTAGTTCAGGACTCCGCCGGCCGCTACACGCTCGATATCGCCGATGTCCCCGCCCTTCCTTCCGACGAGTTCATGCCGCCCGTGGGTACCCTCGGCGAGCGTGTCCAGTTTTATCTCTCCCCATTCACCACCAGGGAGGATTACTGGAAAGATGCCGGCAATCATTGGTCAAAGGACGTGAACCACTTTGCCGACGAGTCCAAAGGTCTGCGGGATGTCGTCAACGGCCTCATCACCCCCGCAGATGCGGAGGACGTCAGGGCGCGCAAGCTCTACGACGCAGTCATGGCTCTGGAAAACACCGACTTCACCCGCCAGAAATCCAAATCCGAGCTCAAGCAGCTCAAGGAGAAGGAATCCAAAAACGCCGAGGATACCTGGAAGGCCAAAAGCGGCTCCTCCGACGACCTCGCCCAACTCCTCCTCGCCATGCTCCGCATCGCCCGCCTCGACGCCACCGCCGCAGTGGTCAGCAATCGCGACATCCACATCTTCAATCCGGATTTCCTCTCAATGAGCCAGCTCAACGACATCGTCGTCCGCGTCATCGTCAATGGAAAGGAAGTTTATCTGGATCCCGGCGAAAAAGGGGCCACTTTTGGCCAACTCCACTGGAAGCACACCCTCGCCGGATGTCTCCGCCAGACCCCCACCGGCGCCGTCCTCGACTTCACCCCCGCCGGAACCTACAAGGAAGCCACCACGAGCCGCCTCGCCGACATCAACCTCGCCCCCGACGGATCCATCAAGGGCAGCCTGCACATCACCATGAACGGCCCTGAGGCCCTCCGCTGGCGTCAGGTCGCCCTCATCAACGACGAGGGGGAACTCCGCAAGCAGTTTGAAGCCGACCTCCAAGATATCGTCCCCGACGGCACCACCGTCCATCTGCAGCACTTCCTCGGCCTCGAGGACAGCAACAGCCTCTTCATGGCCGTCGTCGATGTCTCAGGAACTCTCGCCACGGCAACCGGCAAACGCCTCTTCGTGCCCAGCCAGTTCTTCGCGTCCCACGCCACACATCCCTTTGTCTCCGCCCCGGCGCGCCTAACCCTCGTTGACATGCATTACGCCTTCACCGTCACCGACGACGTCACGCTCCGGCTGCCCGACGGCTACTCAGTGGAAAGCATCCCGGCCGACGTCTCCCTGCCCTGGCCGGGCCACGGGCTTTTCCGCACCAAATCCGTCTCCACCCCGCAATCGCTGCGGATGGTGCGCAGCCTCGCCGTTGCCACCGCCGTCATTGAACCAAAGGCCTACGACCAGCTCCACGACTTCTACCAGAAACTAGCCTCCGCGGATGGCCAGCAACTGGCGCTCACTCGTGCCGCCGCCGCGCCCAAATAGCACCGCTCGAATTCCGGCGTTGAGCGGAATGGCCGCAACGCTCACCCCCGACATGGATTTCCGGTTTCCTGCAAGCCTTGATTTCGCCCCGCGGAAACGATACCGTTGTGGAAAGTTTCCCATTGATTCAATCCGCACGCACCGCGTCCAAGGGCCTTTCTGCGCGTTGCAGCCAGTTCGCCGCCAATTGAAATCAGGAGCGTCTATGCCCCGCAATCCCCGCTCGCACTTCACCCTCCTTGCCCTTGCGCTTCTTTGGCCCCTGGCGGCACACGCCCAGTTCCAGCCCCCCACCGACGAAGAACTCAAGATGACCGCCGAGCCGAATGCGCTCGGCGCTGCCGCCATCTACCTCTACCGCGAAGAAAGCGACGACGACAACCTGCACTATCACGGCTTTTACGAACGTGTGAAAGTGCTGACGGAAAAGGGCAAGGATCTCGCCACCGTCTCCATCCCCTATCCCAAGGGCCCGTTTCACGTCACCGACATCAAAGTCCGCACCATTCACAGCGATGGCACCGTGATCCCCCTCAACGTAAAGCCGGAAGACCTCCTCGCCGTCAAAGCCAAGGACTTCCAGGTCAACAAGATGGTCTTCACCCTGCCCAGCGTCGAGGTTGGCAGCATCCTCGAGTATCGCTGGGAGCTGGCCTACGACGACAACCGCTTCACCACTCCCTACTGGCAGGTCCAGCAAAAGTACTATGTGCGCAAAGAGCATTTCACATTCATTCCTTTCAAACACCTCGACGCACTCCAGAACGGACGCGGCGAAAGGCTCGGAAAGCTCCTTTTCAGCACCATCCTGCCCCCGCAGGACAAGGTCGTTGAGGAAGCAACCGGCAGGCTCTTTCTCGACACCACCGACGTTCCAGCCATCCCCGACGAGGAGCACATGCCACCGCTGGCCACCGTTGCCGAACAGGTCCGCTTCTATTACACGTCCTACCTGACACGCGATGAATTCTGGAAGGCCGAGGGCAGCCGCTGGTCAAAGGAAATGAACCGTTTCGCCTCGGAATCCAGGGGACTGAAAGACGCTGTCGATACCCTGGTGACTCCCGCCGACTCCGAAGATCAGAAAGCCCGGAAAATCTATGCGGCGGTCATGGCCCTTGAGAATACGGATTACACCCGCGAAAAGTCGAAGCAGGAGCTCAAGGATCTTGGTCTCAAGGAAACCAAAACCGCGGAAGATGTCTGGAAGGCCAAGACCGGTGACAGCCAAGAACTCGCTCTGCTCTTCATCGCCATGGCGCGCAGCGCGCGAATCGACGCGCGCCCGGTTGCAGTCGGCAGCCGCGCCGAGCGCATCTTCAATGCCAATTACCTTTCCATGGACCAGTTAGACCACGTCGTCGTCCGTGCCATCATCGACGGCAAGGAAGTCTATCTCGACCCCGGCGTCAAGCTCCAGCCCTATGGTGAGCTCCACTGGCATCACACTCTTGCCGGATGCCTCAAGCAGACCGCCGCCGGAACCGAACTCGATTACACCCCTGCCTCTTCCTACAAAGATGCCACGGTCAATCGCGTAGCGGACCTCACCCTCGCCGCAGACGGCAGCATAACCGGAACCATTCGTGTCGACCTCACCGGACCACAGGCTCTCAGGTGGAGGCAACTCGCCATCAAGAACGATCCCGAGGAACGAAGCAAGCGCTTTGAAGCCGATCTCGGCAAGCTCGTTCCCGACGGGGTTGAGGTAAGCGTCGTCAAGTTCGCAGGCCAGGATGATTTCAACAGCCCATTGATTGTCTTTGCCAAGGTCACCGGTTCGCTTGGCACAGCCACCGGAAAGCACATCTTCCTCCCCGGCGAGTTCTTTGAGTCGCACGCCAGCCACCCCTTCGTCGCCCAGGCCACCCGCCAAACCTCCGTCGATCTCGACTACGCTTCCAGCGTCGGCGACGACGTCACGCTTCATCTCCCAGCCGGCTCAGCGGTCGAAAGCGTGCCTGCTGAGGTCACCGCCCCCTGGCCGGGCCGTGGTCTCTTTCGTACGCGCGCCGTCATAACCGCAAACTCCGTAAGGTTGGCAAGAAGCCTCGTCCAGGCTAGTGTTCTCGTTGACCCTTCGGAATACCCGCAGTTGCACGACTTCTACCAGAAAATCGCCGCCCTGATGGCCAGCAGGTTGCGCTCTCGCGGTCTGCGGCAAACTAGCTTCCAATGAAGCTTCAATGAGTAATTCGTCGCGTAATCTATCTTGTACCGAGGGGAAATTATGGGAGTCCGAAGGATGTCGCTCCTCATGGCAGCGGCCTTGCTGGCCGGTATCGTTGCACTGCCCGTATCCCTGCACGCCCAGTTCCAGCCCCCCACCGACGAAGAACTCAAGATGACCGCCGAGCCGAATGCGCCCGGCGCTGCCGCCATCTACCTCTACCGCGAAGAGTCCTCGGACGACAACATCAACTTCCAGAAGCTCACCGTGCGCATCAAGGTGCTCACCGAAAAGGGCAAGGAACTGGCCACCGTCAGCGCTCCCTATCTTAAGAGAGAATTCAACATCACCGACATCAAGGGCCGCACCATCCACTCCGACGGCACCATTTATCCCCTCACCGTCAAGCCCGAAGACCTGACGGTCAACAAGACCGACAGTTTCCAGTTCAACAAGAAGGTTTTCACTCTCCCCAACGTCGAAGTCGGCAGCATCCTTGAATACACCCTGGAATTGCGCTATGGCGAGAACTGGGCAGTCTCCCCCGTCTGGGAGGTCCAGCAGGACTACTACGTCCGCAAGGAGCACTTCACCTTCGTCAAAACGAGGAAGTTTGGCGGCTATACCCTCTACACGCCCTACCTCCCTTCCGGAGCCAAGATTCAGGAAGACCAACTCGGCCGCTTCACCCTCGACATCGCCGATGTTCCCGCCGCGCCCAACGAAGAGTACATGCCTCCGCCGCAGGCCCTGCGCTATCGCGTTGCTTTCCACTACTCCGGCTATTCAACCGAGGACGATTTTTGGAAATACCAGGGCGAAACCTGGTCCAAGGATGTCAACCGCTTTGCCGACGCCGACAAGCCTCTTGCTGAGGCCGCCCGTGGCCTTGTCGCCGGAGCCGACACGGATGAAGCCAAGGCCCGCAAGCTCTATGACGCCGTCATGGCCCTCGACAACACCGACTTTTCCCGCCGCAAATCCACCTCGGAACTCAAGGATCTTGGCCTCCGCCAGGCCAAAAAAGCTCAGGACATCTGGAACCAGAAGAGCGGCGCCAGCGACGAGATCGCCCTCCTCTATCTCTCCATGCTCCGCGCCGTCGGCATCAAGGCCTACGCCATGGCCGTGACCAGCCGCGAACAGGCCATCTTCGATCCCAACACGCTTTCCTTCGGCCAGTTCCGCAGTGACAATGATCCCGTCGAAGAAGTCGTCATCATCGCCACGCTCAACGGCAAGGAAGTCTTCCTTGACCCCGCCGAACGCTACACCACCTTCGGCCAACTCCACTGGAAGCACAACCTCGCCGGTGGCATCCGCCAGTCCGAGAAGGGCACCGAACTCGGCGCCACTCCGGCCAACATCTATAAGGATGCCTCCGTCACCCGGACCGCCAACCTCACCGTCGCCGAGGACGGCAGCGTGACCGGTACCGCCCGGATCGCCCTCAACGGCCCCGAAGCCCTCCGCTGGCGTCAGCGGGCCATCGTTGACGACCCCGACGAAGTCAAAAAGCAGTTCAATGCCTGGCTTGAATCCGTCGCTCCCGAGGGAGTCCATGCCGAGCTTGACCACTTCCTCGGGCTCGCCGACTACAACAGCGTTCTCATGGCTGTCGTGCGCGTCTCCGGCCAGCTTGGCACCACCACCGGCAAGCGCATGTTTCTGCCATACTCTTTCTTTGCCTCACGGGCGGCGCATCCCTTTGTCGCCGACGCCCATCGCACCACCGCCGTCGACATGCACTATGCCGACATCGTCCACGATGAGGTCTCCTACACCCTGCCCGATGGGTACTCGGTTGAAACTCTGCCCGCCGACGCCACCAGCTCCTGGCCCGCGCACGCCATCCTCAAGTTTGCCGCCCAAACCGACCCCAACTCCATCACCGTCAACCGGACCCTCGCCCGAGCCTTTGTCCTTGTCACGGTCGATTACGACCAGCTCCACGACTTCTACCAGAAGGTAGCCACCGCCGATCAGCAGCAAGTCGTACTCACCCGCGTCCCTCAGAAGTAGACACCGCCTCGCGCACACCAGGAGAAGCCAGTGAAACCAGCAATTCGTATATCCGCCGCAGTTGCCGTAGCCATGCTGCTGGTTGGCTCCTGCTCCGCTTCCTCCATCTTCAGCGGCAAGGCTCCCACCCCGGACTGGGCCGTCGCTGCCGCCAAAATCCCTACCCCGGCCTCTGCCGCCGATGCACGCGCCATCATCCTCCTCGACGACACCATCGTCACCGTCGACGACCAAGGTCATGCCGTTGAGCATGAGCGCACTGTCACCCGCATCCTCAAGCCCCAGGGCCGCGACGAGGGGGTCTGCGTTGCCCAATACTCCGAGGGCACTAAAATCAACCTCCTCCGCGCCTGGACCATCACCGCCGAAGGCCGTCAAATGCAGGCCCTCGAAGCCGATACAGCTGAGTTTGGCGATACCAATGTCCCCACCATGCTCAGCACCAACAAGGCCCGCGTCGCCCATCCCCCCGGTGTCGACCCGGGCGCATCTGTCGCCTGCGAAACCGAGGTCACCGTCCCCGCCTACATTGAGGAAGAAAACTGGGAATTGCAACACAGCATTCCCGTTCTCGCCGAATCGCTCGAGCTCGACCTGCCCATAGCCCGCAAATACAGCGACTCCTGGCGCGATTGGCCCGCCGTGCAGCCCACCGAGCTTGCTCCCAACCACCTCAAGTGGCAGGTAGCCAACATCCCCGCCCTCGACCTCCGCGAAATCCCCGCCGCGCCGCACTGGGGCGCGCTCAACGGCCGCATGACCGTCCAGTGGGGCGACGCCGCTTTCGCTGACAAAGACGCCCAGTGGCACGCGATCTGCGCCTGGATGGACCGCCTGGAAGCCCACCGCCCCGACCCCACACCCGAAATTCGCGCCAAGGCCCAGGAACTCGTCGCCGGCGCTCCAGACTTCTACACAAAACTCACCCGCATCGCCGAGTATGTCCAGAAGGATTTCCGCTATTTCGTCGTCATGCGTGGTATCGGCGGCCTACAGGCCAATCCCGCCGACCAGATCTTCCGCAACCGCTACGGCGACTGCAAAGACAAATCCACCATCACCATTTCGCTCCTTGCCGCCATCGACATTCCCGCCCACTACGTCTTTGTCGACACCAACCGAGGCATCGTGGACCCCGAGAACCCCTCCCTCATCGGCAACCACATGATTACCGCCATTGAGGTGCCCGCCGATCTCAAGGATCCGCGTCTCCAAGCCGTCGTCAGTGCCAAATCCGGCAAGCGCTATCTCATTTTTGACCCCACCAACCAGCGCACCGCCATCGGAACCCTGCCCGCCTACCTTCAGGGCGGCTACGGCGGCCTGGCCGACGGCGCCGGCAGCCAGCTCATCCCGCTCCCCGTCCTCGATGCCAAAGTCAGCGGCACCGATCAGAAAGGCGTCTTCACCCTCGCTGCCGATGGGACACTCTCCGGCTCCGTTCAGGCCACTCACGTCGGCCCGGAAGGCGGCGACTGGCGCTACCTCATCAAGGAAACCGACGAAAAAGAGCGTCACGACGTGCTCGAGCACCGGATCGGCCGCCAAATCCCCGGCGTCACCCTCGACAGCTACAAATTCGTCGAACCCGACCACCTCGACCAGCCCCTCGAGCTCCACTACCAGGTCACCGCCCACCAGTACGCGCGCTCCATGGGCCAACTGCTGCTCGTCCGTCCGCACGTGGTCGGCGAAGACACCATCTCCTTCGACAACAAGCCACGCACCCTGCCCATTGCCCTGGAGTCAACCGGCCACTGGCATGACAGCTTTGACATTGCCCTGCCCGACGGCTACCTGGTCGACGAACTCCCCGACCCGGCCAGTATCGACACAGAGTTCGCCAGCTATCACTCCGCCTTCAAAGTCGATGGCCGCACCCTCCACTACGAGCGCGACTACACCGTCCGCCAGCTCCAGCTTCCACCGGAAAAAGCAGCCGAATTCCGCAAGCTCCAGGGCACAATCCTCGCCGATGAGCGAGCCACCGCGGTGCTCAAAAAGCAGTAGATTCCCTATTTGTCGCCAATCAGGCAAAAGGCCACAATTGTCTGCGCCTCCCGCTCCGCTTCCGGCAGCAGCGCCTCCACGCGCGCTTCCTCCGCGTGCGGAACCGCCATCTCGCAGGCCGCGACCTCTTCCTGAGTAGCCTCCGTAAAGCAAAGTTCGCACACCGCCAACCCAGACCCATCTTCGGCGTCCGCGGCCCGCACCGGCGGCCCAAACACCCGGCAGGTCATCGGCCGTGCCGCATACAGGTCGCACAGCCCCGTCGCCGGGTCCAGCGCCGGGCACGCCGCCTCGTTGGCATACTCCTCGAACGCTTCCTGCTCCTCGTCCGTCGTCCCCAATGTCCCGCTTGCCAGGTCGCCCGGAAACGCAGCCCCATGCTCGGCCAGGTATGCCTTTCCCCGCTGTTCAACCACCTCCGCAAGCCTCGGATTCTCCGTTCTCAGCCGCTCCATCCCCTCACGGAGCCGCCACGCATCCAGCGCTCCAATGGCAAAGGCTCCGTGGCAACACTGGCAGCAGCCCGCCCGGCACACCAGATGCGGGCCACTTCGCTCGGCCGCATCGGCAAAGGCCGCGTCCACCAGTTGCACCAGACGCGCATCTCCGGCTATCCACTCCACTGCCATCGCTTACGCCGTCTCCGCAGGAGCCATCACCGGGCAGAAAGCCACCGTCACCACCGTAATGTCGTCCTCCTGGCCAAAGCGCACGGCAGCGTCGGCAATCTCCGCCGCCGGCAGGTTGGTCAGCGCCCGCGAAGACTCGAAGCCCAACAGAGCCCCAGTCTGGGATCGCGCCTCCACAACCCCATCCGACAAAAACACCAGCCGGTCTCCGCAAGCCAGGTGATACCTCACCGTCTCGTACGTCGCGCCGGGAAGCATCCCCAGCGGCAACGCGCCCGGCAGCGGAACTTCCTCTCCGTTCCGGTAGGGGGGAAGATGGCCGGCCGTCGAAATCTGAAGCAACCCCTCCCGGCTGATCACCGCGCACAGGCACGTCGTCAGGCTCGACATCGATCTCCCCACCATCCGCTCGTTCAGCGCGCTCAGCAACCGCGCCGGGTCTGTCGTATGCGTCACCTCGGCCCGCAGCGCCCCCACCACCATTGACACCATCATCGCCGCCGGCAACCCCTTGCCCGCCACATCGCCCACCACCACCAGCAAACCGCCATCCGCAATCGGCAGAATCTGGAAGAAATCTCCCCCCACAGATTCCGCCGGACGATACACGCAATCCAGCCAGAACCCCGGTATCTGCGGAATCACCTCCGGCACCAGCAGACTCTGCACCTGCCGCGCCGCCTCCAGCGATCCCTCCAGGCGCTCTTCCCGCTGCCTACCAATCGTGAACCGCCGAATCAGAAATCCCAGCATCGCCAGCAGAAACACCAGGTTCGCCAGCACGCTTTCGTGCACCGAGTACGGTATCGTCAGAAACGGAATCTCAAAGAACTGCGGATTGATGTTCACGCCGAACTGATACAACGCCACCACAACGTTGTCCGCCACATACAGCCCCTGCACCGCCAGCACCGGAATCAGCAACAGCCGCGCCGTCAACTCCCGCCGCCACGTGCCCCGGATCAGAACCCCCAGCATCCATAGCGACGACGGCAGCACAAACACAACGGATATCAGCGCCGAGACCGGCACCGATATCCATCCCGGCCAGTAAAGCGGCACAAACAGCGGGCTCAGCGCCGCCATCCCTACAATCGTTTTCCAAATCCAGTTCCGCTCCAGCTGCATCACTCGCGTCAGAAACAGCATCAGCGCAACCTGCGCCACGGCAATGCAGGTGCCATCCAGCAGGTCAAAGATCGGTATCACAGGGAACGCATAAAGCTGGTGGACGATGTTCAGCGCCGCATCGACCGCCTGCGAAATCAGCACCACCGAAAACCACAAATACTCCCGCTCCTTCGGCCGGAACAGGAAAAGCCCAAAAATCGTCATCCCGATCATCGTTGCCGCGATCGAATATGCGTAAAGATCGACGAAGATCAACTTCCGCCGCCAGACACGATGCTGCGCTTCGGTCCCCACCAGGCTGGCCAACCCCACCAGGTTGCCACCCAACTGTGGCCCGCCGCCCTCGTACGAAGCCCAAATCGGCGAATGGTACACACGAATCGCCACCACCACCGTCCGAGGCCCCGCGCTCCGTCCGGCAATTACCGGGTAGCTGCTGTAGTTGAAGTTCGCCGACGGCATCGAGTTCAGATCTGTCGATCCGCTGCTCCCCACCAGAACACCGTCCTCGTACACCTGGTAACCCGTCAGAATGTATCCCAGCCCAATCGAGTAGGCCTTGTCCGAGTCTGGCAACAGCAGCCTGAACCGGTACCAGGCATATCCGCCCATCCTCGCATACCCCTGCTCGCTCCACGGCCTGTCGCTCTTCAGCAGCGGCCAGGACGAGTCATCAAAATCCGCCCCAGCCCATTGAGGGTCGTCCCCTGGATGAAAGCGCCATTCCCCGTCCAGAGACGCCATCGGCAGCCGGTCCTGCTCCAGGTTGAAGGCCGCTACACCCGCTGGCTTGTGGCCAGCCACACCCGGCACAACCTCTGCAAAAAGCGCGGCGGGCGCAACTGCTCCCACTGCGACAACCAACCACACGATAATCCGGTAAACTCGTTCTATTCTGGACAATACGCTGCTCTCCGGCTCGCGCGATGACTGCGGGGAAGGGGCGCGGATACTGGCTTGATGCTACCGTACGAACGCGGATTTGTCGCCTCAGAATTGCCTCCACTCCTGCCTGAGGTGCTACAAAGAGTGCAACAGGAATGGAGACCGACATGGCGTGCATCGCAGCTTTGGTTCTCGCAGCTTTCGGACTGATGGTTTGGACCGGCAATTCCGCTTTGGCGCAAAGTTCCCACCCCACCCCGCTCGACCAGGCCGTCGCCATTGCTGCCACGCCCCAGCTGGTCTGGCTCGATACCGACATCGGAGACGACATCGACGACGCCTTCGCCCTGGCCCTCATCCTCCGCTCCCCCGAACTGAAGCTGGTGGGCATCTCCACAGCTTTTGGCGACAGCGAGTTGCGTGCCAGGCTGGTCGACCGCTTCCTCTCGGCATCGGAAGCCCCCTCTGGCATTCCAGTCAGCGCCGGAATCCCCACTCAGACCGACAACCCGATGACCCAGGCCGCCTACGCGCTCCGCAGCCCGGACAAAGCCCACCCGGACGGCGTCGCAGCCCTGCTCACAGCCATCCGCGCCCACCCCGGCCAACTCACCCTTATCGCCATCGGACCTCTGGAAAACATCGGCGCTGCCATTGATCGCGACCCGGCCACCTTCCGCCAACTCCGCCGCGTGGTCATGATGGGCGGCTCCATCTCCCGAGGCTACGACGACAGCAAGACGGGCACCCGTCGGCCGCCCGATGCGGAGTGGAACATCAACCGCGACCCCAAAGACGCGCAACAGCTCATGGAGGCCGGAGTCCCCATCTACATGATGCCCCTCGACTCCACCCAAATCCACTTCGCTGCCGCGGGCCGAAACAGGCTATTCGCCGCCGGCACGCCCCTCACCGATCAGGTAACGCTGCTCTACCACCAATGGGCCGAGGGCAGCGGAAACCTCGACCCCACCCTCTTTGATCCAGTCGCCGTCACCGCCGCCTTCCGCCCCGACCTCTGCCCGGCAACGCCGATGCACATCGCCGTCGACGACAAAGGCTTCACCCTGGTCGTGCCCGGAACCCCAAATGTCCAGGTCTGCCTTGAATCCGACGAAAAAGCCTTCCTGACGCTGCTCCAAGACCGCCTCAGTGGGGCAAAACACTAGCGCCAAGCAGGGAATTGGGAAAATCCGCACGGAACAGGGCTTTTTTTAGCTTCCTTCCGGCGTTCCCGTTGACCTCAGGCCTAATTTCTTGGTATCGTAAGAAGGTTCCACAAGAGCGGCTAAGTGCGCGTATTGAACCAGCACGAAGTCGCCAGGTGGCCCGGCAGCCGGTGGGTTTATCCCTGAACGGCGAGCAGTCGGACCATCAAGGGGTATGGCGAAGTCGGCCTCCCGAGAAATCTGTCCCGTTGTTGGCTCGATCTTGTGCGGGCTGGGACTTGTCGCTACGGTGCCTGCGACCCCCTCCACCTTGGAGGACTATGCAGGCCGGAACCTAGGAAACGGAATCGGCCTTCTCTTTTGGAGATGCGTGCGGTCACCGTCCAGGTTTTCGTCTGATATTGGTACGAGGGCAGACGCGAAGCAGCAACTGTGGGCTTCCGTGCGCCTGCGCCCCTGCGATATATGGGGTCGCATATGGCGTGCGCGAGCTGAGGTTCTGCGCGTGTGTGTGCCTGGTGGATGGCATTGGTTTTTGGCTGGCAGGTCCAGTCGGTTTTGAGCAAGGAGTAACGGTTTGCCTACATTCAGTCAGCTGGTTCGCAAGGGGCGCACGGCCCCACGGTACAAGACGGCATCGCCTGCCCTGCAGGCCTGCCCGCAGCGGCGCGGCGTCTGCACGCGTGTTTACACGCAGACCCCCAAAAAGCCGAACTCGGCTCTCCGTAAGGTGGCTCGCGTGCGCCTGACCAACGGGATTGAGGTGACCACCTACATCCCCGGCATCGGCCACAACCTTCAGGAGCACTCGATCGTGCTCATTCGCGGCGGCCGCGTCAAGGATCTGCCCGGTGTCCGCTATCACGTCGTACGCGGAACGCTTGACTCGGTTGGCGTCGCCAACCGCAAGCAAAGCCGATCCAAGTATGGTGCCAAGCGCGGCAAGGCCGGCGCAGCACCCGTCAAGGGCAAAAAGAAGTAGCTCCAGGGGCTTGCGTCCCGGGCTCTCAGGTTTCAAGGCCCCAAGCGGGGCCAAAGGATTGAAGGAATCATGCCGAGAAAAGGTCACATTGCAAAGCGGGAAGTAGCGCCGGATCCGGTCTACGGCTCGACGCTGGTTACCAAGTTTGTGAACTCGCTCATGTGGGGCGGCAAGAAGTCGACCGCGCAGACGATTTTCTATACCTCTATGACTGCCCTCGAATCCAAGGGTGGCGACGAGGCCCTCAAGCTCTTCAAGCGCGCGGTTGAAAACTGCAAGCCCGTACTTGAAGTCAAGTCCCGCCGCGTAGGTGGCGCCAACTACCAGGTGCCGATCGAAGTGGCCCCTGAGCGCCGTACATCTTTGGCCATTCGCTGGCTGATCAACTACGGTCGCGCTCGCGGCGAAAAGGGCATGATCGACAAGCTGACCAATGAGCTGCTCGATGCGGCCAATGGACGCGGCGCGGCGATGAAGAAGAAGGAAGACGTGCACCGCATGGCTGAGGCCAACAAGGCCTTCGCTCACTACCGCTGGTAGTCTGCGCTCTCGTTAAGGATTGACCAGGCAGGGTGAGGGGAAGCCCTCCCCGCCTGGAAAACGGATTGAACCAACCGCAAGCCAGCTGGGCTTGCAAGGAAGAAGAAACTGTGGCTCGCACTGTACCTCTAAATCGTTGCCGGAACATCGGTATCATGGCGCACATTGACGCCGGAAAGACGACTGCCACCGAGCGCATCCTGTTCTATACGGGCATCACGCACCGTATCGGAGAAGTGCACGAAGGCACCGCGACGATGGACTACATGGAGCAGGAGCAGGAGCGCGGCATCACCATCACCTCGGCCGCCACCACCTGCACCTGGAACAACTACCGCATCAACATTATCGACACCCCCGGCCACGTGGACTTCACCGCCGAGGTGGAGCGTTCCCTGCGCGTGCTCGACGGCGCGGTTGCGGTTTTTGATTCGGTCTCCGGCGTACAGCCTCAGACGGAAACCGTCTGGCGTCAGGGCGACAAGTATCGTGTTCCCCGCATCTGCTTCGTGAACAAGATGGACAAGAATGGCGCCGACTTTGAGCTGGTGCTTGAGTCCATCCGCAAGCGCCTCGGCGCTCGCCCGGTCGCCATTCAGATTCCGATCGGCGCCGAAGCCGGCTTCAAAGGTGTCGTCGATCTGCTCGACATGAAGGCCATTGTCTGGCACGACGAGACCATGGGCGCACAGTATCACGTGGAAGAGATTCCTGCGAACCTGCTCAAGAAGGCGGAAGCCTTCCGCCTGCAGTTGGTCGAGCTGGTCGCGGAGTCTGACGATGACATTCTCATCCAGTTCCTGGACGGCGATATGCCGACATCGGCTCAGCTCAAGGCTGGCCTGCGCAAGGCAACGCTCGAACTGAAGCTTTTCCCTGTTCTCTGCGGCTCCGCCTTCAAGAACAAGGGCGTTCAGACGCTGCTCGACGCGGTGGTGGACTACCTCCCCAGCCCGCTCGACATTCCTCCGATCATGGGCCTGAACCCGTCCAACATCGAGGAGACGTTTGTCCGTCACTCCGATGACAGCGAGCCCTTTTCGGCGCTCGGCTTCAAGCTCATCAATGATCCCTTCGGCAAGCTGGGCTTCATTCGCGTCTACTCCGGCGTTCTGCGCACCGGCGACACGGTCCTGAATCCCCGCACCGGCAAGACGGAGCGCGTTGGCCGCCTGGTCAAGATGCATGCCAATAAGCGGGAAGACATCTCCGAGATCATGGCGGGTGATATCTGCGCCTGTGTCGGCATGAAGGAACTGAAGACCGGCGACACGCTTTGCAATCCGCAGCATCCGATTGCCCTGTCGGCCATCACTTTCCCTGAACCTGTCATCTCGGTCGCCATCGAGCCCAAGACCAAGGCCGATCAGGAAAAGATGGGCATGGCTCTGTCCAAGCTCTCCGACGAGGATCCCACCTTCAAGGTGCGGACCGACGAGGAATCCGGCCAGACCATCATCTCCGGCATGGGCGAGCTGCATCTTGAAATTCTGGTCGACCGCATGAAGCGCGAGCACAAGGTCGAGGCCAATGTCGGCGAGCCCAAGGTGGCCTTCCGCGAGACCATTCGCAAGAATGCCGAGGCGGAAGGCAAGTACATCCGGCAGACCGGTGGTTCGGGCAATTACGGACATTGCAAGATCCGTATCTCGCCCTCCGAGCCTGGCAAGGGCTACGAATTTTCGAACGACATCAAGGGCGGCACGATTCCGAAGGAATACATCAAGCCCATCGACCAGGGTATTCAGGAAGCGATCGAGAACGGCGTTCTGGCTGGCTTCCCCATGGTTGATATCACGGTGTCGCTCTACGACGGCAGCTATCACGATGTCGACTCGAACGAAATGGCCTACAAGATCGCCGGTTCCATGGCGTTCAAGGAAGCCGCCCGAAAGGCCAGCCCGGTTCTGCTGGAGCCGGTCATGGCTGTCGAAGTCACCGTGCCCGAAGAGTTCGTCGGCACCATCATCGGCGACATCAACTCCCGCCGCGGCCGTATCGAAAGCCTGGAGCATGCTGCCGGTTCGCAGCTGGTCAAGGCCATCGTGCCGCTCAAGGAAATGTTCGGCTACGTCAACGATATCCGCTCTTCCACGCAGGGACGTGCATCCTATTCGATGCAGTTCGCCCGCTACGAAGAGGCTCCCCGCATGATCGCCGATGAAATCATCGGCCGCGCGCAGGGCAAGTAGGCGGGGCGCTCGTCGAAAGACGATGCGCAGCGCTTGAAAAGTTTGTGGGGCTGGAGCCGGATGGCCGGCGCCCCATGGTGAAACAGGCAGTACGAGCTAGGAAAGGGATTCGGGATAATTATGGCGAAGGAGAAATTTGACCGTTCGAAGCCGCACGTGAACGTGGGGACGATCGGGCACATTGATCACGGCAAGACGACGTTGACGGCGGCGATCACGAAGGTGCTTTCGAAGCACAATCCGAAGA